>Ga0247691_1000008_pt1 | contig 226588 bp, 241 predicted proteins | sample CNK32_metaG_FD_182721 | JGI IMG/M metagenome (GOLD analysis project Ga0247691, IMG submission 182721) | Soil microbial communities from Purdue University Martell Research Forest, Indiana, United States - CNK32 | ecosystem: Environmental > Terrestrial > Soil > Temperate forest > Bulk soil...
GGCGGCATGTTCGCGCTCGACACGCCTGTACCGACGGGCCGGGTCGGGCGGTGGGTATCTTCGTCCTCGGTGGTCTGCCGCGGGCCGTAGAGCCGCGGCAGGTGAAGTCTCATCCGCCTTCGGCACCCTTCGACTCGCTCCGCTCGCTCAGGGCAGGCTCTTCTCCCCCAGCAAGAAACCGCTGGGGGAGAAGGACTCTCGATTGGAGGTACTGCCGAGAACGAGCCGCTCGCACAACTCCACATCGTCCCAAGTTTCGCCACCAAGGGGGCCGGCAATTCCACTCAGCGTGTGAGCAAATTCGGACTAAGGCCACACCTGTTCGGTTGCCCACGCGTTGAACTCGCCCTCTTCCACAGGGAACGAGTCGGTGAGAAACGTAGGACCTACCCCATCCTCCGCAGCACCATCATCGAATACGCCTCCACCACCACCTCCTCGCCGGCGTGCAGCGCGTCGTGCCCGCGCAGGTCGGGGATCGGTTTGTTCGTGTCGATCACCGGCTCCCATCGCTTGCCCCACGGGCCGGTCGGGAGCTTGAACGGCATCGCCTCGTAGTGGGCGTTGAAGAGCAGGAAGAAACTGTCGTCGACGACATCTTCGCCGCGCGGGCCGGGAGGGATTCCGTGACCGCTGAAGAAGACGCCGATGCTTCGGGCGAAGCCGCCTTGCCAGTCGTCGTCCGTCATCTGTTCGCCGTCGGGCTTGAACCAGCCGATATCGCTCACTTCCGCGCCGCGAAGCGGGCGGCCGTAGAACCAGCGGCGCCGCTGGAAGGCGGGATGCGAGCGGCGGAACTCGACCAGGCGCGTGGCGAACGCGAACAGCTCGTCGTCGATAGTCGACCAGTCGAACCATGAGACCTCGTTGTCCTGGCAGTAGGCGTTGTTGTTGCCGTGTTGCGTCCGCCCGATCTCATCGCCGCCGCAGATCATCGGTACGCCGACCGACAGGACCAGGGTCGCCAGGAAGTTCCGCTGTTGGCGCGCCCGCAGGCCGTTGATCGCATCATCCTCGGACGGCCCTTCCTGGCCGCAGTTCCACGACCGGTTGTCGTTGGCCCCGTCGGCGTTGTTCTCGCCGTTGTCCTCGTTGTGCTTGTCGTTGTACGAAACGAGGTCGCGGAGCGTGAAGCCGTCGTGCGCGGTGATGAAGTTGATCGATGCATACGGCCGCCTTCCGGTCTCCGCGTACAGGTCCGAGCTGCCGGTCAGGCGGTTGGCGAACTCGCCGAGGGTCTGGTCCGTGCCGCGCCAGTAATCGCGGACCGAGTCGCGGTACTGGCCGTTCCACTCTGACCAGAGCGGCGGAAAGTTGCCGACCTGATAGCCCCCCTCGCCGACGTCCCACGGCTCGGCGATCAGCTTGACCTGCGACAGCACGGGGTCCTGCTGGATGATGTCGAAGAACGCGCTGAGACGGTCGACGTCGTGCAGCTCGCGGGCAAGGGTCGATGCCAGATCGAACCGGAAGCCGTCGACGTGCATCTCCAGGTGCCAGTAGCGCAGCGAGTCCATGATCAACTGCAGCACGTGGGGATGACGCATGTTCAGGCTGTTGCCGGTACCGGTGTAGTCCATGTAATAACGGGGATCGTCCGGCATGAGGCGGTAGTAGGCGGCGTTGTCGATCCCTCTCATCGATAGCATCGGCCCGAGGTGATTGCCCTCGGCGGTGTGGTTGTAGACGACGTCGAGGATGACTTCGATCCCCTCCTCGTGCAGCGTCTTCACCATCTGACGGAACTCCTGCACCTGCTGTCCTGTCTGTCCTCCCGAGGAGTACTCGTTGTGCGCGGCCAGATAGCTGATCGAGTTGTAGCCCCAGTAGTTGCGCAGTCCGCGCTGGAGCAGAAGCGAATCGTGGATGAATTGATGGACCGGGAGGAGCTCGACCGCGGTGATGCCGAGCGTTTTCAGGTGATGGATCACGGAAGGATGAGCCAGTCCCGCATAGGTGCCGCGCAGATGCTCCGGCACCTCGGGATGGCGTTGCGTGAACCCCCTGACGTGGACCTCATAGATGATCGTCTCGTGCCAAGGCCTGCGCGGGTAGCGGTCGGCTCCCCAGTCGAAGTAAGGGCTGGTGATGACCGACTTCGGCATGAAGGCCGCCGAGTCGGCGTCATTCTTCCCGTCGGGATTGTCGAAGAAGTGTCCGAAGACGGCCTCGTTCCACTGAACGTTGCCATCGACCGCTTTGCCGTACGGATCGAGCAGCAGTTTGGCGGGATTGCACCGGTTCCCGGCCTGCGGTTCCCACGGTCCGTGAACCCGGAATCCGTAGCGCTGTCCCGGCCCGATGTTGGGAACGTAGCCGTGCCAGATGAAGCCGGTCATCTCCGGCAGATTGACGCAGGTCTGGTTTCCTCCGTCATCGAAGAAGCAAAGCTCGACGCGCGTGGCCACTTCCGAGAAGAGCGAGAAGTTGGTTCCCGATCCGTCGTAGGTCGCGCCGAGCGGGTAGGCAGTCCCCGGCCACACCTTCGTCACCGACCGGCTGCGTTGTCCCCGAGGCATCACTGGTGAGCTCGGCAAGGGGTGTGCCATCGGGCGGCTTCGCCGCGTTGTCGGTTGTCGGTTATCGGTCAAATTGCACCCAACCGACAACCGATAACCGACAACGCGGCAAAGCCGCATTTCTGGCACACCCCTCGCTTTTCTCAACGCCCATGAGACACCGTAATCCCCGCGATTGCCGCTGCAGTTACCTGGTCGTGATCGACCGCGATCGGGAGGCGGACGGCGATCTGCGTGACCTTGCCGCGTATCTGTCAACGATCAGCCTGGCCGGGTGCGAGGTCATCGTCGTCGATAGCTCGCCGGGGCCGGTTTTCGAGAAGAACCGCCGCGTCCTTCGGTGGGTCAGCCGGCACATCGCGGCGCGCCCGCGGCATCGCAGCTTCTCGGGGGCAATCGATGTCATCAGGACGGCCATCGACGTCAGTAACTCCGACAAAATCATCGTGGCCGATGAAAACGTCCGCTATGACGGCACAGCGGTCGACAGCGTCTGCGAGCTGCTCGATTTCCACGAAGTCGTCGAGCCGCAGGATTACTTCGATCCTCTCCCCTGGTGGATCGGAATCGAGGCCGGGCGGATGCTCGTGCATCGCGGGGTTGAGCCGTTACCCGATCATGGCGCCACGTTCGGAATGCGCAAGTCAGTGGTGCGCGGTCTGCGCGGCGTCGATGTGGCCTGGTCGAATGGTGAGGATCCGGTCCGGCACCTGACCTCGCAGGGTGCCGAAGTCTTCTCCGCGTGCGATGTCTTCGTGCGGCGGCTTCCGCCTCCCCTGAGCGACTGGCTGCGCGATCGCCCCAGGCAGGCCGGTGACGATTTCGACCTGCCGGTGAAGACGGCGTTCTTCTTCGCGCTGCTTCCGGTAGCCATCGTTCTGGCGATCGTCGGGGGCGTGCGGCTGGCGGGTGGCTACGCCGGCGCGATCGCCTGTGCCTCGCTCGTGCTGGCGATTCGCGGGCGGGGAAGGGCCTCGGCGTTCTTCCCGCTGCGGGCCTGTCTCAGCGCGCCGCTGTGGGTGTTCGAGAGATCGGTCAGCGTTTACTGGGCGCTGCTGCAAAAGCTGCGCGGCACGTCGACGGAGGCCGCGCATACGTCCTTCGCGGACCGGGCAGCGGGAGCCAGGGTGGCCAGCGGGGAACGGTAAGTGATACAGGCGGCGCGGACGGCTATCAGGAATGGATTCATGACTCTCCTTTTTATGTGGAGAGTCTAATCTATAGACTGCCTTCTGTAAATCAAAACCTCTAGGAGTGTGCGCGCCAGAACGATCGAACGAAGATGGCCGAGCCTTGGGCAGCCGGCGCGGCCGGCCGTGCCGGCCTAACCTGCATTTCTCACACACTCACTGGAATTGTTCGCTCGAGAGCCTTGCCACTCCCTTTGTCGAGAGTCCTTCTCCCCCCACGGTTTCTTGTGGGGGGAGAAGGTGCCGAAGGCGGATGAGGGGGGCGCTTAACGAGATATTAGCGATTTATCGACGCTAGTCCGAGAGCGCTCGAAGGCGCGCGAATGACGTCCTCGTGAAACGCCCCCTCATCCGGCTTCGCCACCTTCTCCCCCAGCTGAAAAACGCTGGGGGAGAAGGACTCTCGATTGGAGGTACTGCCGAGAACGAACCGCTCGTACAACTCCACATCGTCCCAAGTTCGCCACCAACAGGGTGGCGGCAATTTCACTCAGCGTGTGAGAAATGCCGCCCTAAGCGTCGAAGGCTTTGATGGCATCGGCCTCGGTGTCGTAGACGCTGAACATCGGCAGAAGATTGGTCAGCTTGAGCGTCTTCTTCACCCGGTCCTGCGGTTTGAGAAGGCGGAGCGACGCACCGTGGCGGCCGGAGACCTTGAGGCTCTGCACCAGCTCGCCGAGGCCGTTGCTGTCGATGTAATCCATGTCCGAAAGGTTGAGGAGGATCTTGCGGTTGCCCTCGTCGAGGAGCTGTTCGATGAGGCGCGGCAACAGGTCGTCGCCGACGCCTACCGCCAGGCGCCCCTGAAAATCGACGATCACGACGTCACCCTTTTTGCGGGTCTCGATGTTCATGCCGGCGCATCATACATCGGCGCGAACGACATCGAGGGTGAGTCGGGCCGGCTGCGATCCAAGCTGTGCAAACCAGGACACACCGGCGGCGACGCAGTCGATCTCCAGCAGATACCGCCCCGGCGGTTGTGCCGGCAGAGAGATGCGCACGCGGGTCATTTCGCCCGGTGCGATCTCGCGGGGGGGATCGGTCAGACGCTCCCAGTGAAGGTCGAAGGTGATCAGTTTGCCGGCCGCGTCGTGAAGATGCGCGCCGATGGCCACGCCGCCGAACGGCGCGTCCGACGGCAGCCAGATCGCCGTGCCGCGGTTCGTCACCGTCGCTTCGACGACGATCGTCTCTCCCTCGATCGCCGGCGAGGTGATGAGCGCCGCCGCGATCTCGCAGGCCAGGCCGGAGGCGCTTCGGCTGTCGACCCGCTCCGACCCTTCCTTGTACAGAAAGAAGCTGCGGACGTTGCGGAGGAAGGTGCGCGTGGAGGCCACCCACTTCGCGTTCGTGGCCCCTCCGGTCAGCAGGTCTTCGTAATCGTCGAGCGAGACGTGAAACGGGGTTCCGTTGAAAACGACGAGCTTCAGGTCACGGAATCCGGAGCTCCACGCGCTGCGCCAGATGCCATGGATGTCGACGTCGTTCTCGACCACGCCGTAGGTCCGCATCTCGAATTGCGACTGCGGCGTGCGCGAATGCCGCGGCCCAGGCTCGGCGAATGCGGCGATGCCGCCCGGCGTGAGAACGCGGCCGAATTCGCGCAGCACGTCGTCGGGATTCGGCGCGTGATGGAAGGCGTCGAAACAGATGATCCGCTCCACGCTGCCGTCCGGAAGATCGATGTGGCGCCCGTCGAACGCCAGAAATCGAGGTTCGGGCCGTTCGCCGATCGGCGGCTGTTTCTCGTACAACTCGCGCGCGATCCGCAACGCCGTCGGGGATACGTCGAGCAGGATGACGCGGCAGCCGAGCTGCGTCAGAAATCGCGACAGCCAGCCGGTGCCGGCACCGAATTCGAGCACGGTCGTCCCCGGCGTGAGCCGCAGTCCCTGCAGCAGCGTGGCCAGGGCGATCAGAATCGGCGGCGTCTCCTCTGGCTTGCTGAATGGCTTGGCGAGGTGGTGTTCCCATTCCTGGAGAGAGGCGAAGTACTCCTCGGCGGTGCGATTCAACTCCTCGATCGACGTCTGCGCGATCATGTCGCGGACGTCGATCAACACGCCGGCCGCCGGCTCGCCGGACGGCGTCGCGGCTTCCGCCTCGTCGCTCGCCGGGAACGACAGCGGCGCCTGGACGAAGACGAGTGCGCTGGTCCTCTCCTCGTCATACTGGAACGTGACGTGGCTGGTTTCGATCCCGGCCTCGGTCACGACGCGGAAGACATCGTCGAGATCGTAGGCATGGCTGGGGATGAACGGCTCATCGGCTGCCTTGCCGCGGATGCGATTGAGGAGCCCGTTGACGATGGGAAGCCATTCGCGAACACCGCGCGTCAACCCCACCAGCGGCGAGGCCGATCCTCGGTAGAGAAAATGAAACGCGCCGATGCCGCCCGAACCGATGCATCCGAGGAGCTCGCGAAAGAGCGCCAGCCCCTGCGCGGGCGGAAGGCGCTGGAATAGAAGATAGGCACTGACGAGATCGAACTTGCGCTGTGCGGGATCGAAGGCGGAAGCGGTGGTGAAGTGTATGTTCGTGATCGACTGCTTCGCCGCTTCGCCTCGCGCCACCGCGAGCATGGCCGGCGAGCGGTCGACCGCCGTGATGGAGACGGCGCGCCGGGCGAAGGGGATGGCCAGCCGCCCTGGGCCGCAGCCGTATTCGAGGATCGATTGCGGTGCGTAGTCGTGCACCAGCCGCCGTTTGATAGTGTAGAAAATCGAATCGGCCAGCAGCTCGCCGCTGTCGAAGAATTCGCGCTCGTTGTTCGCCGTCCGGTTCGCGCGCAGAAACTTCGGATCGGTGAAGACGGCGAAGTACGGCTCGCGCTCCGCGAACGATTCCCATCTCCGGTCCGGCTGCACCTTCATGCCGAGGGGATTATCGTTGCAACGCTGTGAACCTGATCCTTCTCTTCGACGACGACTTCATCGACGCCTCGCGCGTCCGGCTGACCGGCCGCCGCCTGCGGCATGTGACGGACGTGCATCGCGCCGTGGTGGGGGAGGAGCTCGCCGCCGGCGTCGCCGATGGCCGCATCGGACGCGGCACGATCACGAGGCTCGATGCCGAGGCGCTGGAGATGGATGTGACGCTCGACCGCGACCCGCCGGCGCCGCTGCCGTTGACGCTCATCCTGGCGCTCCCCCGACCGAAAGTCCTGAACCGCGTCATCGCCGGTGCCGCATCCCTCGGCATCAAGCGCATCGTGCTTCTCAACGCCTGGCGCGTGGAGAAGAGCTACTGGAGCTCGCCGCGTCTCTCCCCCGATAACCTCCGCGCGCAATCGATCCTCGGCCTGGAGCAGTCCCGCGACACCGTCCTCCCCTCGATCGAGACCCGCCGCCTCTTCCGCCCATTCGTCGAGGACGAGCTCCCCGCCCTCGCCCACGGCACGCGCCCCCTCGTCGCCCACCCGCGCGCCTCCGAGGCCTGCCCGCGCGACGTCCGCGACCCGGTCACCCTCGTCATCGGCCCCGAGGGCGGATTCATCGACGCCGAGATCGCCTCGCTGGAGCGGGCGGGGTTCACGGCGGTGTCGATCGGCGAACGGATCCTGCGCGTGGAGACGGCGGTGCCGTATCTGGCAGCGCGGTTGTATTGACTAAGTCTGTTAGCTAAGCTAACCTTTCTTGATCATGATCGAAGTCAATATCCATGAAGCAAAGACCAATCTCTCTCGTTTGCTGGCGCAGGTGGAAGCGGGGGAAGAAGTCATCATCGCTCGCAGCGGCGAGCCGATTGCGAAGATCGTTGCGATCGCGAGGCAGTCGAAGAAGCGCGTGCTGGGTGCGGATAGAGGCTTGATCGTGATCAGCGATGATTTCGATGATCCCGTTGATCCGGAAACGTGGACCTGATGCGGTTTCTGGTCGATACACACTGCTGGCTTTGGGCCATCAATTCGCCTGAAAGACTACAGCCAGCGGCAGTCGAGCTGATCGAAGGCAAAGAAAACACGGTGATGTTTTCGGCGGTTAGCGCTCTGGAAATCGCAATCAAGTATTCAACCGGAAAACTGCAGCTCCCGGAGCTACCCGAGGCTTTTGTGACGTCACGCATGGCAACCTTTGCGTTGACTCCGCTGCCGGTCTATCTGAGCCATGCGCTGCGTGTCGGTTTGCTGCCAAAGCTCCATCGCGATCCATTCGATCGTTTGCTGGTCGCGCAATCGCAAGTCGAACGCCTGCCACTGATGACGGCGGACGCGGTAATCGCAGCATACGATGTCGAGGTTATCTGGGCCGCCCGAGGCCGAGTGCCGCGTGGCCTGCGAAGTTGGACCGGCATTAACTAGCGTTGTGGAGTGCTCAGTCAGGGTTCCATATTTGCATCTCGCCGGATGCGCTTCACGAGCCTATCTTTATCAGGAATGTCGTTCGATACCTTCGTGCACTGGACGCAGTCGGTGCTCGGCATCCTCTTGCAATTGATCGCGTTGGGCGGAAGCATCTTTGCTTCGCGCAAAGTGTTCAGAATCAGGCGCCAACCTGCTCCGGCGCCTGATGCCAAACCGCTGTGGATACTCATCTTCATCCTTCTGCTGTTTATCTTCCTGACCGTCTTCGCCATCTGGATCTCATCGCCACGCGTTGCGATCGTTGAGCCCGCCGACGGTCAAATCGTCGACGTCATCCTGCACGGCGATACCGGCTCGTCCGAATTCCGCGTCCGCGGCACGGTATCCCATCTGAAATCGAACTCCGGACGACGGAACTATCTCCTCGTCCATCCCGACGATCCGCCGGCTACCGGCTGGTGGATCCAGCCGGCGGTGTCGGTTGACTCGGAGGGCAATTGGAACGGCGTGGCATGGTTCGGCACGCACGGATGGGAGGCCAAGCCGGGACAGCGCTTCTGGATCCAGGCCGTCGTAGCCGAGCGCCTGGTTTCGCTGCCTCTCGGCAAGGACGGTGTGCCATGGGTCGACGATCCCGAGGATCTCGAGCCGGCGACGACATCGAAGGTCGTGCACGCTACGGTCGGCCGAGTGACGGTCGCGCCCAGTCGCTGACACTCTCGGCGATGTCCGTGCCGGTCGTCGCAAGCCGAGGCCAAATGTGGCACAGACCACAGTTGTCCAGATTAGGTTCTTGCGAAGTCGATGTGGGGCAGCGTATCAATGACATCAAAAGGGACGGAATCCTCGCGATTGCGACCAGCCGCGGAGCGGCGATATCTACGTAGCCCACCGGCGTGAGCCGTGGGATTTGATGTCGAACGAATCTCAAGCCGCGGAGCGGCGACATCTCGAATCGATCATCTGCGTTTGTGCAAACGGAAGGGCAGGTCCGATGGCACGATTCGAGATGCCGCCGCTCCGCGGCTGACCTCTGGGCCGTCTTTTTCCCCACAGCTCACGCTGTGGGCTACGTAGATATCGCCGCTCCGCGGCTGGTAGACCGGCTTCTCTCGCGTGGTGCTGGACGACCTTCGCGTTTCAGAGAGTTATGCGGCGCTTTGCGTTCAATCTCAGCTAACTTGGACACCTGTGGGCACAGACACTCTTGTCTGTGCCCCGGCCGAAGCCGCCTGCTCATGAGGGCTTGCGATTTTCAGTCGTGGCGAGACCCGGCACAGACAAGAGTGTCTGTGCCATGCCACATTTGTCTCCCTGTTGCTCGTCTACTTCTTATGGCAAGGGTTTCGTGTTGACCGCTTCAGAGGTCCAGACGACTTCCTTTACGACCAAGGGAACCTCACGGAGGAAGGCAGCCCAGTCGTGGGCTATGGACGAGCTGACCGGCAAGGAAACCTCGGCTTCGCCGGACACCTTCCCGTACATGACGACCGCATACGGTCCGCTTTCGAGTTGAACCAGCGCGCCGATCGACGGCTCTGCTGCCGAAAGAGGATCAGCCTCGGATCATTCGACGGGGAACAATTCTTTGAGACGGTCTTTCGATAGCCGGAGAAGGGCGATAGGTCTCGCGTCTTCGTCCAACTCATCGGGGCTGGCTCGTCGCATTCGTCAACTCGCTTCACGATTCTAGGGCATCGAGGCGTGCGATTCATCCGCAGATGACGCAGATGTACGCAGAAAAGATCGTTCTAAATCTGCGTTCCATCTGCGTCATCTGCGGATCAATCACACACTCCACTCATCGATCAAACTCGCCACCAGCGCCGTCCATCCCGTCTGGTGCGACGCCCCCAACCCTTCCCCCGTATCCCCGTTGAAATACTCGAAGAACCAGATCAGGTCCTTCCAGTGCGGGTCGTGGGCGAAGAGCTCCGCCTTGCGGCTGCCGCGGGGGCCGTGGGCGGGGCGGTAGCCGTCGGGGTCGGGGATGAAGATGCTGGTCATACGCCGGGCCAGGTCGGCGGCCAGGCCGGTCAGCGTGGTCGTGTTCTCCGGGGGTGGGACGGGCACGCCCGGCAGCGTCATCCCGCGGCGCCGTGCCGTTCCGGCGCCGACGCCTTCGTTGGCGCGGGTATCGGCGAACGTCGATTCGGGGTCGTTGCGCGGTTGAACGTCGTGGCCGTCGCGCAGGGCCACGCGCACGCTGCCGCTGTAGGCCTTCTCCAGTTTGCGCAACGTCTCGATCATCAGGAACGTCGTCGGAAACCACACCGGTCCCCGCCAGTTGCTGTTGCCCCCCTTCAGCTTCGTCGTGGCCTCCGCCGGCTCGTACGTCACCGAGGCATTGCCGAAGACGAACGGCTGCTGCTGATGGGCCTTGCTCAGGCTGCGCAGGCCGAAGGTCGAAAGGAACTCCTCCGGATCGGCTACCCGCGCCAGAAGATGCTGGAGCTGATTCTGATCGACGACGGCGAGCACGTGCGTCGTGTCGCCGTTGTGGTGGACGGTGGTCACGCAGTGCTCGACGATGTCGGCGCGATGCTTCATGAACCAGTCGAAGTTATCGCGGAAGACCTCGAACGGCTCGATCCACTTCCGCTCCAGCCGCTCGATGGCGTACAGCGGAATCAGACCGACCAGCGAGCGGACGCGGAAGGGGACGTTCGTGCCGTCCGCGAATCGCAGCAGGTCGTAGAAAAAGCCGTCGGCGTCGTCCCACAGCGTCCGGTCGCCGCGCATCATCTTCATGGCCGCGCCGATGTAGACGTAGTGCTCGAAGAACTTCGTGGCCAGCCCTTCGTACGCCGCGTTCTCCCTGGCCAGCTCCAGAGCCATGCGCATCATGACCAGGCAGAACATCCCCATCCAGCCGGTGGCGTCGCTCTGATCGATCGAGGCGCCGCCGGGCAGGGTCTCGCTGCGGTCGATGACCGTGATGTTGTCCAGGCCGAGGAACCCCCCCTCGAAAACGTTGTTCCCCTCGCGGTCGACCTTGTTCACCCACCAGGTGAAATTCAGCATCAACTTGTGAAAGCACTTCTCGAGGAAAGAACGGTCCGCGCCGTTGCGGATGCGGTCCATGTTGTAGACGCGCCATACCGCCCACGCATGTACCGGCGGATTGAGGTCCGAGAACTCCCACTCGTACGCCGGGATCTGTCCGTTGGGATGCTGGAACTGCTCGAACAACATCAGCCAGAGCTGCTCCTTGGCGAAGTGCGCGTCGATGAGCGCCAGGACGACGGTGTGGAAGGCCAGATCCCACGCCGCGAACCACGGGTACTCCCACTTGTCCGGCATCGAGAGGATGCGCATCGAGTTGAGATGGCGCCAGCGCGCGTTGCGCCCGTGCTGCCGCTCGGCCGGCGGAGGCAGCTTCGGGTCGTCGCCGTCGAGCCAGATGTCGACGTCGAACAGGTAGCTCTGTCGCGACCAGAGCAGCCCCGCGAAGGCCTGCCTCTGCACATGCCGCTCCTCGGCGGACGCGCGGGGAGGGTGGATGGCGGCGTAGAACTCGTCCGCTTCGGCGCGGCGGAGGTCGATGATCGACTCCGGCGACGCGATCGGCGATGCCCCACTCGGCCCCAGCCTCATGGTCATGCTGTACGACGATCCCGGATCGATCTCGACACGCATCCAGCCGCAGGCCTTCGTTCCGCTCTGAGCCGGGTTCACGGCCTCGTGCTCGCCGTTGACGATGCGGCGATGAAAGGCATCCTTCACGTAGCGGCTCCGTGATGGTGCTCCCCAGACCCGCGGCCCGTTGGTCTCGTTGTCGGTGAACAGCAGCTCCGTCCCGGCCGGAAACTCCAGCACGTGCGGCCCGAGGTGGGCGTTGTGGAGCAGGCCGGCCAGCGCGGGAGTGCTTGTGTCGTCCGCGAGCACGGCCGGGCGGCCATCGACCTCGATGGCCTTGATCGACGGTGCCGGCACCGCTTCGCCGCTCCAGCTCCACGTATTGCGGAACCAGAGTTGCGGGATCAGATGCAGCGGCGCGCGTTCGGGGCCGCGGTTGTGCGCGGTGATGCGGAAGACCAGCGACTCGGCGTTCTCCTTCGCCACCTCGATGACCACGTCGAAGTAGCGGCCATCGTCGAAGATCCCGGTGTCGATCAGCTCGAACTCAGGGTCGTGCGACCCGCGGCGGCGGTTCTCATCGATCAATTGTGTGTACGGAAACGCCCGCTGCGGATACTTGTAGAGCAGCCGCTGATAGGAATGGCTCGGCACCGCGTCGAGATGGAAGTAGCACTCCTTGACGTCCTCGCCGTGGTTCGCCTCGCCCGGCACGAGGCCGAAGAAGCGCTCCTTGAGGATGGCATCCTGCTCGTTCCAGAGCGCCAGCGACCAGCAGAGGATCTGGTAGCGGTCGCAGAAGCCGGCGATGCCGTCCTCGCCCCATCGAAAGGCCTTCGATCGCGCCAGATCGTGCGGGAAGTACGACCAGGCATCGCCGCTGGCGCTGTAGTCCTCGCGCACCGTCCCCCATGCGCGGTCGGCGAGATACGGCCCCCACTTGCGCCAGCAGGCGACGTCGTGCGGGGCGCCGGACATGCGGGCGCGTTCGGGGTTCGTGGGTGTTGGAGGTTGAATGGTCACTTGTTGAAGACTAATGTTGAATGTTGAATGTTCAATGTTGAATGTTGAATGAAAGAACCCCTCGGTCATTCAACATTCAACATTCAACATTCAACATTGAACATTCAACATTGAACATTCAACATTGAGTCTTCACCACCGGTGATACGCCGGATGCCCTTCCTTCACCGCCACGAACGTACCGCGGCACGTGTCGGTGACCTTTCCGTTCGACTCGATCGACGCTTCCACCACGGCGCGGTCGCCGGTCACCTCGACCACGCGGGCGCGGACGCGCAGCGGCGCCATCGGCGTCGGACGTTTCAGGACGACATGGAAGTCGGAGGTGACCGTGCAGGGCGGCGCCGGGCTTTCGTTGCGCTCCATCAGCACCATCGTCGCCGCCCAGTTGCTGTGGCAGTCGAGCAGCGCGCCGATGATGCCGCCGTTCAGCACATTGTCGAACGCCGCATGATGAGGCTCCGGCGTCCAGTCGCAGACGAACTCGTCCCCCTCGCGAAAGCTGCGGATGCGCAGCCCCTTCTCGTTCGCCGGCCCGCACCCGAAGCAACGGTTCTGAGGAGCCCACGTCTCCTGGATGCTTTTTTCGGTCACGGTGGGGATTGTATCGGTTGCGGCGCGCCAGCGCTCTAACCCGCATTTCTCCCACGCTCACTTGAATTGTTCCCTCGAGAGGGCATTGCAACTCCCTTCATCGAGAGTCCTTCTCCCCCCGCGGTTTCTTGCGGGGGGAGAAGGTGGCGAAGCCGGATGAGGGGGGCACTTTACGAGAGTGTGCGATTTACCGACGCTGGTCCGAGAACGCTCGAAGGCGCGCGAATGACGTCCTCGTGAAACGCCCCCTCATCCGCCTTCGGCACCTTCTCCCCCAGCAAGAAAGCGCTGGGGGAGAAGGGTCTCGACGAGGTACAGAATGTCGACGATCTAAGTGAGACTGTGAGAAATGTGCTAAAGCGCCATCACCTCCGGAAAAAACTCGTGGAACAGCCGTTCCAGCTCCGCGCGCGTGACGGCATCCTCGAGAAAGTGCACCGACGGCGCGAGCCGCGGACGCCGCGACAGCCGGTACGAGATTCCCCCCAGCGCGCGGCGAATCCCCTCGATCGTCCGATACGACGCCAGCCACCCCTCGTCGCGCATCCGCGGGTAGACGACGCGCAGGCTGCCCGGCAATCGGTCGATATGCGGATCGATGGTGGCGTAGACGCGCGTGAGGAACGTATCGAGCGGCTCGAACGCATAGCGCCCGAAATCAGCCGCCAGAAAATGGTCGAAGAACACGTCGGCGATGACGCGCGCATAGTGACCGTGCTCGGGGATCAGCACGCGGCGAAATGCCGCCACGGAAGGGTGCGAATCGGTGAAGGCATCGACGCGACGATGCTGCCGGATCCCCTCGGCGATCGCCGGCGCAAACCCGTCGCCGATCCGCCCCTTGACGAAGTCGCCGGCCAGGTTGCCAATGAGCGACTCGGCGGTGGCCTCGGCCAGGAATAGGTGCGCCAGATAGTTCACCGGTCTACGATACCGGTATGCGCTTCGAACGGAGAGCGGGCGTCCGCGCCTGCTCCCGACGGGCGTCTCGCCCGGCGGTGGGGACGAAGGCGAACGTAAATGTTGGGTAAGGATCCCGTTTCAAGATTCAACCGGCTTTGCACTTTTACTCCCTCCTGCACATTTACTCCCGAGGCTGCACATTTACTCGGGGCAAAAGGAGGGGGGGAGGTGACTCAGGTTATACGCAACGTCCACGATGCGGCTACGATGCAGGGATGCGTCGCGCGGCCGAAATATCAAACATCGTTTCGGCAATCGTCGCGGGCGCGCGCTGGGCGGGAGCAGGCTCTGCTGCGGCCACGCCTGCCGGTGTAAGCTATCGATCTAACAAGCGTTTAAAGGTAGTTAGCCGCTTTGACATCCGAAACGCGTGAGCGTAGATTATACGCCACGTTTCTGTTGTTCTAAATCGCGAGCGAACCACGAGACCGCGAGCCCATGACCACCACACCAGCACTAGTAGATAGTCAGGTTTCCACAACCGAGGCGAGCACGATGGAGGTCGTAGATCGCGTTCGCGGCGCTCTGAGCAATCAGAAGTGGGACTTCCGCACGATTGATGGCATTGCCCGCGATACCGGACTTTCTCGTGAGCAAGTTGAGGGCGTTCTTGCTGATCATCAGGATCTCTTCCGGCAGTCCCACCTTACTCGCAACGGCGAACCACTCTACACCTTGCGCGAGAAGCGGGAGAGTTTGCGCGAACGCTATGCCGAGTTGCGCGATTTTATCGCATCACCAGTGACGTATCGACGGTGAGCGGTATCGGAGCATTTTTGTGGGGCCTCTTCGGCGGAATCATCGCCGAAGCACTCACTTGGTACAAAGATCGGCTCAACCCGACGACAGCACTGCCGTGGCGGAAGTACTGGGCCGCGACCATCATCATGATCCTCATCGGTGGCGGACTGGTATTGATGTACCAGCAAAGCGGTGCTGGCCTCAATCCGATACTCTGCGTGAACATCGGTGCATCGGCACCATTGATCATCGCCGCCCTCACGTCGATCGCGCCAAAGGTGCCCCCCGGCAACGTTAACTAAACTAAACTAACTTGAGCGAGAGAGTTGTCTGACCGCGGCCCATCGCCAGCCACGTTACTCCGTTCACACATCCTGCACCTAAACTCCCCATCCTGCACATGAACTAGGTGAAGATGAGGAGTAAATGTGCAAAGCCGGTTCAACCCTGCTGCTCCGGGGACCTACCGCCGGGCGAGACGCCACGGCGGGAGCAGGCGAGACGCCCGCTCTCCGCCCCGGCCAGGAAGAGATGCGCCAGATAGTTCACCCGGTCTACGATACCGGTATGCGCCGATCGATCGTGTTTCTCATCGTCGTCCTCTCCGCCGGTTCCCTCCTCGGGCAGACCGTTGCCAGGCCTGCCATCGACCCATCCGAGTACGCGGCCCGGCGGGCGCGGGTGGCCAAAGAGATCGGGCCGAACGGCATGCTCGTCCTCTTCTCGCCCAAGCTGCAGATCCGCAGCGGCGATCAGGAGTGGCCCTTCCGGCAGAGCAACGACCTGCTCTACCTCACCGGAATCGACGAGGAAGAGACCACGCTGGTGATGGTTCCCGGTGATCCCGAGTTCGCCGAAGTCCTCTTCGTCCGCGACCGCAATCCGCAGCAGGAAGTGTGGACCGGGCGGATTCCCTCGCATGAGGAGATCACGAAGAGCAGCGGCATCAAGCGGGTGGAATCGTCGCGTGTCGCGCGAAACTTCATCAACACCGCCATCACCGGCTGGCCGTGGGTGACCAACTTCGACGCCCTCACCGAACGCCTACCGCCGCGCTCCCTGCCGCATTTCTATGATGCCGTCGTCAATGGCAGCGCGGCGATCTGGACGGTCGACGAGGTCCGCATCCCCGATCCCACCGCACCGGCCACCCAGGAGCAGTTGTTCGTGCGCGATCTGCGCGAGCGCCACCCCTCTCTCCTGTTCCGCGAAGCACAGCCGATGCTGATCCACATGCGCGAGGTCAAGAGCCCCGCCGAGATCGCAGTGATCCAGCACGCCATCGACATCACCGAGGCCGCCCAGAAAGCGGCCATGAAACGGGTGCTGACGGCCACCAGCGAAAACCAGGTCGACGCCGTGATCGACTTCACCTACAAGGATCTGGGGACCTGCTGCTGGGCCTTTCCCTCGATCGCCGCATCGGGAAAGAACACCACCACGCTGCACTACATGACCAACAACGGCCCCGTCGACCGCCAGGGTCTCTTTCTCACCGACCTCGGCGCGGAGTATCTCGGCTACTCGGCCGACGTCACCCGCACCTATCCCGCCAGCGGCAAGTTCACGGCCGACCAGCGCGCCATTCACGACGCCGTCTTCGCCGCGCAGGAAGCGGCCATCGCCGCGCTCAAGCCCGGCGGCCATTTCCGCGACGCCGATCACGCCGCCATCGCCGTCATCGGCCGCGAGCTGGCGCGATTGGGTTTGGTTTCCAAGGATGAGCCCCGGCAGATCTTCATGTATTTCCGCCACGTCCCCGGACATCACCTCGGCCTCGAGACCCACGACGTCGCCGACCGCGACCGCCGGATCGAACCGAACATGGTCTTCGCCGTCGAGCCCGGGATCTACGTCCGCAAGAACGACGTCCTGGCCAGCCCCGTCTACGCAAAGCTGTCGAAAGAGGAGCAGGCCTCGATCGCCAAAGCCCTCGACCGCTACGACGGCATCGGCGTACGGATCGAAGACAACGTCGTGATCACCGAGAGCGGCGCTCGCCTGCTCTCGTCAGGCTCCCCAAGAAAATCGGACGACATCGAGAAGTTCATGGGTAGATGAGGGTGTCGGGAGTCGGGGGTCGGAGCCTGGTGTCGTCGCCTATCCTGCATTTCGCACACGCTCACTTGAATTGTTCCCCCGAGGGCGTTGCAACTCCCTTGGTCGAGAGCCCTTCCGCGGTTTCTTGCGGGGGGAGGGTCAGCCGGTCTTCGACCGACCGCCGTGAACGAAGATAGCTCGCACCACTCAGGAAGCACCGTTAGCGAGTCTTGGAGCTTCGGCAAACTCGGGACGATGTGTGGTGTTGGGACCTCTCATCCACAACCGGTAGAGGCGCGCTGGGGCTTTGCTGATTCGCGAGTTCCATGGTCGGTAGTTTCTGGATCTTCGCACTCACGTGAACCTCGTTCCGAGATTCGATACTCTCTAATCGAGAGCCCTTCTCCCCCAGCGTTTTCTTGCTGGGGGAGAAGGTGCCGAAGGCGGATGAGGGGGCGTTTCACGAGAGCGTAAGTTGCGCACGAGTGAATTGTGCACGTGAACCCCTTCCTCGCTACTGGTCGTAGAACTCCGGGCACCGAGGTACTTTATGTCGATGCCAAGGATGTCATCACGAATGAAACGGCATGCGCGTGCGATGCGCCGAAATCCCACTCGATCGGAAGGCCGCATGTGGTCCTGGCTGCGCAACCGCCGCTTCATCGGCTACAAATTCAGGCGGCAGGTACCGATCGGACACTACATCGTCGACTTCTACCGCGCGGAACTGAAGCTGGTGATCGAGCTCGATGGAACTCATCATCGTTCACCGGGAACGGACGAATACGACGACCGCCGGACGACTTACCTTCGCCGGCGTGGTCTGCACATGCTTCGCATTCCGAACGAACAATTGATTCGTGACTCGGAGATCGTCGTCGAGATGATCCAGGCGGCCATCGGTCAATGCCTCAGATCGCGCGAGAACGAGCCCCCTCATCCGCCTTCGGCACCCTTCGACTCGCTTCGCTCGCTCAGGGCAGGCTCTTCTCCCCCAGCTGAAAAGCGCTGGGGGAGAAGGGCTCTCGATGGGAGGGCGCTGCCGAGAATGAAAGAGGGAGGGCCTTCGAGCGCATCGAAACGCAATTGATTTCCACCACCCACGCAATGTTCAGAGCAGGGGGGCGTTTTACGAGATAGGCGCGATTTACCGACGCTGGTCCGAAAACGCTCGAAGGTGCGCGAATTACGTCCTCGTGAAACGCCCCTCATCCGCCTTCGGCACCCTTCGACTCGCTTCGCTCGCTCAGGGCTCTCGATTGGAGAGTATCGAGTCTTGGAACGAGGTTCACGTAAGTGCAACGATCCAGAAACTGCTGAGAATGAACTCCCGAATCAGCACAGTCTCGGTGGGCTTCTCACATACTCACTTGAAATTTTCCCTCGATAGCCTTGCCACTCCCTTCGTCGAGAGTCCTTCTCCCCCCGCGGTTTCTTGCGGGGGGAGAAGGTGGCGAAGCCGGATGAGGGGGGCGCTTTACGAGATAGGCGCGATTTACCGACGCTGGTCCGAGAACGCTCGAAGGTGCGCGAATGACGTCCTCGTGAAACGCCCCCTCATCCGCCTTCGGCACCTTCTCCCCCAGCAAGAAACCGCTGGGGGAGAAGGCTCTCGATTGGAGGTACTGCCGAGAACGAACCTCGCGTGTGAGAAATGCGCTATCTCCGACCCCCGACCCCCGCGACAACTCACACCGACCGCATCACCAGCCGGAACGGGCTCGGGCCGAAGGTATTGTCCGGGCGCATCGTCAGGACGCGGACCGTGTTCGGCTTGTTGCCCGCGTCGTCGCCGGGGGTGGCGGCGATGAAGCCGCCGGAGCCGTCGACGTCCGCGGTCATGCCGAATTCGCGCGCGGTGATCATCGGCAGGGTGACGAGGTATTCGCCGGGCGTGATGGTCTCCACCTCGGCCGGCGTGCTCGAACGCGTCAGCCGGGCACGGCCCGATTGATCGACCGTGAAGTTCCACTGCATCTGGGCGAACATAGTCATCACCTCTCTTTCGAATAGTGACTACGGATCACGAAACGTTACAGATTGGTCCGCCGTCGATCGGGATATCCTTCGCCCCTCGCATGAACGCCATCGAAACGCGATCCCTGCGCAAGGTCTACCCGGCGCCGGCCGTCAAAAAGAAACGAGGTGTGCCGCCTCCTCCCGCCCCGCCCGCGGGCGGGATCGTGGCCATCGACGCGCTCGACCTCACCGTCGCCGAAGGCGAATTCTTCGGCGTCCTCGGTCCGAACGGGGCGGGCAAGACCACGCTGATCGGCATCCTCACCACCCGCGTCCGCATCACCGCCGGCGAAGCATTCGTCGCCGGCGCCGACGTGACCACCCGGCCGGCCGACGTGCGCCGGCGCATCGGCGTCGTTCCGCAGCGGCCGAATCCCGACCGCAGTCTCAGCGTCATCGAGAATCTCGTCTTCCACGCCACCTACTTCGGCATCCCTCGCGCCGATGCCCATCGCCGCGGCCAGGAACTGCTCGAGCGGCTCGGCATCGCCGACAAGATGAACGCCAAGGTCGACCAGCTCTCCGGCGGGCAGCAGCAGCGCCTCATGATCGCCCGCGCGCTCTCGCACGACCCGCGCGTGGTCTTCCTCGACGAGCCGACCGTCGGCCTCGATCCCCAGGCCCGCCTCTCATTGTGGGAGATCCTGCGCGAACTGCACGGGCAGGGGAGAACGATCGTGATGTCGACCCACTACATGGAAGAAGCCGATCAGCTCTGCGACCGGCTGGCCATCATCGACAAGGGAAAACTCCTCGCGCTCGACACCCCCGCCGCGCTGAAACGGAAGGCGCCCGGCGACACGCTCGTCGAGGTCACCTTCGACGGCGACGCCACCGTCGCCGCCGATGCCGCGCGGGCGATGGAAGGAGTCTCGAACGCCGAGGCCCGCGGCCCGTTGCTGCGTGTCTTCAGCAAGCGGGGAGGGGCGCTCATCCCCGCCCTCATCGACGCCGGCGAAGCGCATGGCAGGATCGTCCGCGACATCCACCTCTCGCGGCCCAGCCTGGAGACGCTCTTCATCTCCCTCACCGGAAGGAAACTGACATGACCGCGGAACCGCTCTCGCCCGTCACCCCCTCGCGCGTCTTCGCGGCCATCCTGCTCCGCGACATCACCGTGGCCCGCCGCGAGCTGCCCTACTTCCTCGTCCGCACCGCCCTGCAGCCGATTCTCCTCGTCGTCGTCTTCGGCTTTCTACTGCCGAAGATGGGGATGATCGGGCGCGGCTACTCGACGATCATGCTGCCGGGCGTGCTGGCGCTGAGCCTGACCCTTTCCGCCATCCAGTCGGTGGCGCTTCCGATGATGCAGGACTTCGGCTTTACCAAAGAGATCGAAGACCGCCTGCTCTCGCCGGTGCCGATTCAACTGGTGGCGGTGGAGAAAGTCGTCTCCGGCGTTCTGCAGGGAATCGTGGCCGCGCTCTTCGTCCTGCCGGTGGCCCGGCTGATCATGGGGCCGATCCCCGGCCTCAGTTTCGGCAACGCTCCTCTGCTCCTCGCGGTCACCATCCTCGGCGGGGCGGCCTTCTCGGCCATGGGCCTCTACCTCGGCACCGGCATCCCGCCGCCGCAGATCGGCCTGATGTTCAGCGTGATCGTGGCGCCGATGATCATGTTCGGCTGCACGTACTACCCCTGGGCCGGTCTCACCCATGTGCCGCTGATGAAGTGGCTGGTGCTGATCAACCCGCTGGTTTATGTGTCCGAGGGGATGCGAGCCGCGCTCACGCCGGGCGTACCGCACATGCCGATCGCCGCGATCCTGTCCGCCCTGGTGGTGTTGACCGTCCTCTTCATGTGGATCGGGCTGAGGGCGTTCGACAAGCGGGCGATGAGCTGAGGTTCGCGGTTGCGGGGTCTCGGGGTTGCGCGGTCTCGCGGTTGCTGAGTTGCAAGGTTGCCGAGCCGCCACCGCTGCCTGTTTTTAGCAACCCAGCAACTTTGCAACCCTGCAACCGCGAGACCCCGCAACCGCGCAACCCCGAGACCCCGAAAACCACCCCTTGTCCCCGCTCCATCTTCCGCGTAAGATTTCGAGGCGACTCCCCATCGCGCCAGCTTCGGCCCCCATCACCGCTTCAGTCCTTAAATACTGATGGACGCGGGCGCGCGAACAGAATACACTGTACGTGGTTTGTCCATCCAAAATCGTAGTAGAGAGGAGAACGTGTGACACCAGCAAAGAGCAACCGTGGTAGACCCATTGTTCACACCGAGCCCTGGGCGAAGATTACAGTCGTCCTGTTGGATCGGCATGTCGCGTACCTCGATCGTCTTGCCATCGACATCCGTCTGAAGCATGGCAAGGCAATCAGTCGCGCGGAAATCATCCGAGGCTTGATCGAAGCTGCTTTCCAGAGCAACGTCGATCTTTCGCAGGCGGATTCGATCGGGACGCTTGTCGAGCTTCTGACCGGATCGCCGATGAAGAATCGGAAAACCCGCTAGTCAGCGGGATGCAGTTCGCCTCCGGCCTTTCGCGCGCAGTTCGCCTGCCGCGAGTTGAGCGATCTCATACTCACTGCTCGCAACAGTGAGATCGATGTTGCTCTCCTCGATGCGGTCGAGAATCGTGCGGATCGCATGGGGCCACCCGAATGCCTTTGGCATCGCGGGATTGATCTCGTCCGACATCTTCGCCAGAAACGAAGCATGCCGGTGCGAGAGGAAAATGGTCTCTGTCGCCGGGTCATGCCCGGCGACAGTTTTATTGGTAGAGGCTAGTTTCATAACCGGGTCCACATGAGGAGTGTCTGGGGACCGGAAATCCCTACCCACCCCACCAAAAAATTTTCTTTTTGGCTAGGGACGTGCCGGCTGGCTGGCGGGCACGAGCATGACAGGCGTCTCCACCTGCCGGATGATGTCCTTCTTCAGAGTGCTGATCTCATGCGCCGCCGCGTTGAGGAAGAGGGCATCGGCATCCGCCCCTCGGACGTGACGCACCAGCTCGGCGTCGATGTCCTTTCCTTTCAATACGATCGGCTTGGTTTCGACGCCGGCGAACAGCTCCTCCGTCATCCGGGACACCAGCGCCTCCCCGGCGGCCTGTTCCGGATCGTCGCAGACGATGATGAGCTGGACCTCCGACTTCTCCCGCCGGGCGATCGAGGCCGCCAGCGCCGCCGCCGAGGTCGAGCCCTGTTTCAGGTTCACCGGGACCAGGAGCCGTTGCAGACCCAGCCGTGCCCGGATCCCGTACCGGATGGCCAGGACCGGCACCGGGGCCCCCGAGAGGACGTTGAGCGTGGTCGAGCCGATGATCAGATGCGCGACATGGTGGCGGGCATGCGTGGAGATGACGATGAGATCGGCCCCTTCCTCGCTGGCCGTCCGGCAGATCGCCGCGCCCGGATCGGGAGCGCGCTGGATGACCAGCCTCGTCTGCACCGTGGCATTGGCCCGCCGGGCGTGGTCCCGCAACTTCTCCAGCTCGTGCTGCTCGGCGTACTCGTAGAGCGAATCGTCGGCCGGGAAGCGCAGCTCTCCCGGATTCGACGCCCATGTGGCCCGAACGTGAAGAATGACCAGCTCCGCGCCGGTCGATCCGGCCATCCGGACCGCCGAATCGAACGACCACTCCGCGGCCGTCGAAAAATCAGTCGGAACTACGATGCGGCGCCAGGGGTACATGGTTTCTCTGCGCTTCGCGCGTTGTCTGCGCTCCGCGCGTTATCTGCGCTCCGCGCGTTGTCGGTTTGCTGTGTTTCGCGCGTCATCGGTTATCGGTAATCCGGTTGCAACGTCAACTCTACGACTGATTCACCGATCTGCTGACCCGCAGATTCACGAGCCCGCATTTCTCACAGTTCCTTGCGACTCCCTTAATCGAGAGTCCTTCTCCCCCCGCGGTTTCTTGCGGGGGGAGAAGGTGCCGAAGGCGGATGAGGGGGCGGTTCTCGCGCTGAAGTTGCGTGTTTTCAAGGCCCTAGTCCACTGATCCACTAATCTACCGCCAACGCGCTTCGCGCAGCCCTACTCCCTCTCCAGCGCACTCGGAGAAACAGCCGCCGCCTTCGGGGTCTGGACTTCGCTCGTCGCGATCGGCTGCTGGGTGATGACGTAACGGATGACCGTCTTCGGCTCGGCCTCCGTTTCGGCCACCTGCAGCGTGACCTGTTTGGCTCCCGGCTTCAGCGTGTCGCCGGGGATGAACGGGTCCTGCATGGCCTGGTTGAGCTGCACTTCCAGCGTGCGCCACGTCTGCGGGGCGGGATACGGCGACTGCGCAGGGAAGGCGCGGAACTGCGCCAGGTAGGTGGTGTAGTAGTGGTAGACCTGCGGGAACGAGTCGTCGGTGGCCAGCGTGTAGACCTCGGCGGTCGGGCCGTACTGGTTCTTGATCATCACCGAATCGCGGCGGGTCAGGTCTTCGCGGTATTTCGCGCCGGCGTAGATCGGGATCACCGCGCTGATCGATTTGAGCGCCGCCCGGGCGTCGACCTGCGGCTGCGCCGGGGGCGCGGTCGTGACCGCCGGGATTCCGTTTTTCTTCGGCGTCTGCTCCTCGGCGGCGTGGCTTTCCTGTCCGCCGGTGCAGCCTGTCAGAAGCCCCGCGCAGAGGAGAATCGCCGCGGCGGCCGTGCCAAAAGAGGTGGTCATATCGCCATCAAACAGCAAGCGGTATGCCGTTCGTTTCAATTACTGTCCGCCTTTCGCGCGGCGAGCTGGACCGGCGGCCGCACGCCCCCGCTGCGCAGACGGTCGATGGCGGTCTCGCCGCCGTACTTCGAGACGAGCTTCTCGTCGTACTCGTCGGAGATGTTGGCCACCACGTCCAGCGAGGCGATGAGCTGCTCCGGGCGGAGGCGGCGGCCGAGGAATGAGTGCGAGAAGAAGAGGTCCTCGCCGGCCATGCTGAACGCGCCGAGGGAAACCTCGGCATTCACGCGCAAGAGCTCCTGCATCAGCTCGAAGGAAGGCTCGACCCCCTGGACGCAGAAGGCCAGCACCTCGATGACGGCATCGTCCTCCTGATACGGCTCGATGGAGATCTCCAGGACGGTCGAGCCATACTTCAGATAGAAGTCGCAGTGCTCGGCATCGTCGAAATGCTCGTCGACCAGTTCATCCAGATACGACTTGACCTGCCGGTAGACCTCTTCCTGGCAGGCCGTGTTGAACGATTTTTCCCTTTTGGAAGCCATCGCCGCTGATTGTAAAGCAAAGGAGTCTCCCGTGCCGCGAATGCGGCAGATATCGTGGAGGAATGATTGCAAGGTTGCGCGAGCGCGAGCGCGCGACGGAGCGCTGGCGTCTCGCCGGCTGGCCCGGCGGCGTCTCGCCGCCGACCCGGCAAGACGCCAAACTTTCGCCGGTAACCGCGGCGGCGCGACGCCAGAGGTTCGCTCGAAAGGTAGGGCAGATATCAGTTGTCATCTACAGGTATCAGTCCTGATATTGACCCCATCGGTTGTCATCTCAAGGTGTCGATCCTGACCTTGACCCCATCGGTTGTGGCCTTGAGGTGGGTCGATCCTGACCTTGACCCCATCGGGTTGTGGCCTTGAGGTGGGTCGATCCTGACCTTGACCCCATCGGTTGTGGTCTTGAGGTGGGTCGATCCTGGCCTTGACCCCATCGGGTTGTGGCCTTGAGGTGGGTCGATCCTGGCCTTGACCCCATCGGGTTGTGGCAGAATGCCGGGACGTCGTACCTGTCGGCTCAAGACCATGTGAAGGCGGGCCAGCGACTCCTCGAAGCGGAATTGATCTTCGATCGGCTTGGGCTTAGTACGGAACATGCACGGAGCAGGTGGAAACTCGCCAGCGTAGCCGTTGCAGAGGGGCGCTTGAGCGAGGGCGCAAGGCAACTCGCCGAGGCGCAGTTGCAATTGAGCAGGCTGCGCTTGACGAACGACGCCGCTTTGGCGACTCTCGAGTGGGCCGAAGTGCGCCTGGCGATTGACGAACCCGAAGGTGTAGCCGATGCCTGTCGCGCGATCCTGGTTGAGTTCAAGTCCGAGGGAATGACGAGGAATGCTCAGGTCGCACTCGCCTACCTGCATGAAGCACTCCGGTCAGGAGCCGCTACGCCAAAGGTCGTGCGACATGTCAGGTCATACCTTGAAGGTCTCCCCAGCAGGCCCAGCCTGCCATTCGTTCCCGTCGTCTGAAAATTTTCAGCGACGGGTGTCATAACTCACCTTCGCCGGAACACTCCTATATAGAGGGTGCCCCCGAACGGTCCGGCTTGTTCGGCGGGAGGAGAGTTCATGCGAAGTATCCGAAAGTATGCCTTTGGTGTGTTCATCGTAGTGGCGTTGACCTTCACCCTTCCGACGAACGCTGCGTCTCAGGTTGGCAGTACACACAGCGACTCTCTGCTCGGCAGACTCAAGGCATTCATCGTTAAAGCCTTCGACTACAGCGGTATGTCCCTGCCCCCCGGCTGACCAACGCACGCCGCCCACCACCTGAGGATCACGGCGCGGGCTTCGCCCGCAGCCCAAGGCGATCGGACACCAGCCCGCGCCCGATGCGCGCGAAGGCGCGCTCGGCAATCCAGCCCCGCGCTCGGCGTAGCGCGAGCGCGGGGTACGAGGTGTCGCCGATTTGCCGGCCGCGGAGGCGGCCGGGACAACACGGCCCAATTCGCAAAAGAAGCGCGATTCGCCAACTCCTGTGGCGGCCGCCTCCGCGGCCGCACTTCCCATGCCCACCGATAACCCCGCGCTCGCGCTGCGCCGAGCGCGGGGCTGAATTGTGCGGCGCGCCTCCGCGCGCAACCGAAATCAGCGGCGAGACCCTTCGGCTCCGCTCAGGGCAGGCTGCAGCTAACCTGCATTTCTCACACGCTCACCTGAATTTGTTCCCTCGAGGGCATTGCCACTCCCTTCGTCGAGAGCCCTTCTCCCCCCGCGGTTTCTTTGCGGGGGGAGAAGGTGGCGAAGCCGGATGAGGGGGGCGCTTTACGAGAGATGCGCGATTTACCAACGCTGGTCCGAGAGCGCTCGAAGGTGCGCGAATGACGTCCTCGTGAAACGCCCCCTCATCCGCCTTCGGCACCTTCTCCCCCAGCAAGAAACCGCTGGGGGAGAAGGACTCTCGATTGGAGGTACTGCCGAGAACGAAACGCTCGCAACAACTCCACATCGTCCCAAGTTCGCCACCAACAGGGCGCCGGCAATTCCACTCAGCGTGTGAGAAATGCGGGCTAGGGCCGGCACGGCCGGCTGCGCTTGCCCAAGGCTCGGCCAGCATCTTCGTTTTCATCGTTCTGCCGCGCGGACCACTGGCTTTCGAATACGGCGACGCGCGACGCTGTTCCAGCGCACGGCCCGAATGAAGTACGCAATCCTCCTTCTTCTTTTTTCTGCCAGCGCTGCGTTCGCTGCAACGCCTCCGCTGCCGCTCGTGGAAGTGCCATCCACCCGCGGCACGTCGGACACGCTCGTCGTCTTCGTTTCCGGAGACGGCGGCTGGGCCTCCATCGATCGCGAGATCTCCAATGTTCTGGCCTCTGACGGGATGCCGGTCGTCGGCCTGAACGCCCTGCAGTACTTCTGGAAGAAGCGGACGCCGGAAGTGGCATCGCACGATCTCGCCACGATCATCGACCGCTATCTTGGCGAGTGGCACAAGTCGCGTGTGCTGCTGGTCGGCTACTCTCGAGGCGCCGACGTGCTTCCGGCAATGGTGAGCCGGCTTCCGGCCGAGACGCAGGCAAAGGCCCGCATGCTGGTGCTTCTCAGCCCAAGTCCGAAGGTCGAGTTCGAGTTTCATGTCGCCGACTGGATGCACAACTCCTCGGCGGGCTTGCCCGTGAAACCCGAGGTCGACAAACTTGCTTCACAACGCATCCTCTGCCTTTCGGGCCAGGATGATCCCGACTCCCTCTGCCGCGAGCTCACCGGACGCCCGAACATCGATATCGTCACGCTCAAGGGATCTCACCATTTCGATGGCGGCTACGGCAAACTCGGGCAGATCATCATCGAGCACCTCAAGTGAAGCGACTGCTGTCTGTACTTCTGCTCTTCGCCGCTGCCGGCGCTTCGCACGCTGCCGTTCCCGACGAGCGCTGCTCGGCGCGCGCGGACATCACCGGCATTCCTGTGGTGACCCTCGGCGCAAAGGTTCCGAGCGATCGATTCGCCGTGATGATCACCGGCGACGGCGGCTGGCGGCGCATCGATCAGAAAATTACCGACCGCCTGCGCGCCGCCGGCGTCCCCATCGTCGGATTCATCGCCTCCGACTATTACCGCAAGCGGCGCACGCCGGACGAGTCGGCGTGCGCCCTGGAACGCGTCATTCGCTACTACAAGATTCAGTGGCACAAGAGCAAGGTGATGCTGATCGGTTATTCGCGGGGCGCCGACGTACTGCCCTTCATGGCCAGCCGCCTCCCGAGCGATCTGCGTGCGTCGACACAGCTCATCGCGCTCCTGGGCCTGGAGCCGATGATCGGCTTCAAATACTCGCCTGCCTGGAGCCTGGCCGCATACACGCACAAAGAGCCCGAGTACGCGGTGAAGCCGGAGATGGAAAAGCTGCGAGGCCAGAACGTCCTCTGCATCTTCGGAGCAAAAGAAAAAAACTCGCTCTGCCACGTTCTCGACCCGAGGGCGTTCAAAGTCGTCGCCGAACCGGGCGGACATCACTTCGCCGGAAAGTACCGTGACATCGCGGACATCATCCTGATCGAGTCGGCGGGACGGTAAGATCCTTCTCCCCTCCGCTCCTCAGGATCAATCCGTGAGCCACCCTCGCATCCTGGCCACGATCACGATCGCCTCGGGAATCGTGTATTCGTCTTCCGCACCGAGGGCGTCTTCCCACTGCAGATCCCACGCGGCCGCCTCACGCTCGGCTTGTGCCGCATCGAGAAAATTCAGCTCGCAGATGTCGCCGATGTATTGATCGGCGTTGCGCAGCGGAAGGCCGAAGGTCCGGCAGACCAGCGGACGATGCTCGTAAATCAGACACTCGCCGCGATCGTTCAGATTCGGACACGGGGTCGACTCGGTGCGCGCGAAAAACGATTCCTTCTCCGCCGGCGCGCATTCGCGAAGATCGGGATGGTTTGACGCCGCCAGAATCTCCTGCGCCCTCCGGACGATCATCCTTCGCCGCGCCGGATGCATCTTCTCCAGGCCCTCGGCGATGATCGGAACATCCCCGGAACCGATCTCGAAAAGGCCGTAGCAGCAGAGCGAGCAACCCTTACCGCATTGCAGGTTCTCCGGCTGGGCCGCGGCGACCGAACGAAAGAAATCGTCCGCGCGATCAAGGATGCTCGTGTACGTTTCGTCGCGCGTTTTTTCGGGCACGCCACGCACAACCGATGAGGTGACAACGTTCTTTCCCTTGTGGTATACAACCGCCGCCTCGGGGTTGGGCGTCGGCTCTCTCGCGCCCTGTTTTCCGGCTCCAAACAGTCTATGCAAATCAATTTGACGCCCGATTACTCTCTGCTCGCGATCATGGTGATCTTTATCCTGAACTACCTGATCGTCAGCAGGTTCTTCCTCCGGCCGATCAATCAGGTGATCGAGGCCCGCGAGCACGAAGTGCGCTCGGCGAATGAGGTCTACGAACAATCGATGGCGCGCTTCAGCGAAGCGACGACGGCGATGGAAGAGAAGCTTCACATCGCCCGGCATGCCGCCGCCGACGTGCGCGACCGCTTCCGCAAAGAAGCCGCCGCCTATCGCGCCTCCATCGTCGAGAAGACACACAACGATGCCGGGAGCATCGTCAGCGAAGCCGACGAGAAGCTCAAAAGCGACGTTGCCAAGGCCCGCGCAACGATCGTCACCGAATCCGAAGCTCTGGCGCACCTGGCTGCCGAGCGCATTCTCGGGAGGCCGGTCTGATGCGCCGCGGGCTCCTCATCGTTTTCCTGTGTCTCGTTCCGGCGATCGGTTTCGCGCAGAAGAATCACACCAACGACGCGAACAACGTTGCCCAGGGCATGGAAAAAGAAGCGCACGAACAGGTGCATCCGAACGAGGCGCACGGCGGCGAGCTCGAGGCACCGAAGACCTACTTCGGCATCCCTGGCTGGATCCTGAAGCTCGCCAACATGCTTCTTTTCCTCGGCGTGCTCGGCTGGGCTCTCGGCGGACCGATCAAAAAAGCCCTGAACGACCGTCGCGTTCAGATTCAGACCGAAGCCGATGAGGCCCGCGCGCGGCGCGTCAAAGCCGACCAGCTCGCGGCCGACATCCAGGCCCGGCTCACCCAGATCGAGATCGACGTCCGGGCCATTCACGAGCGCGCACAGGCGGAAGGCGAAAAACAGAAGCGGGAGCTCATCGAGGCCGCGGAAGCCGAAGCCAGGAAAATCCTGCAGTCGGCACGCAACGAAGTCGATAACCGTCTCAAGCATGCCCGGCACGAACTGACGGAATACGCCGGCGAGCTTGCCACGCAGCGCGCCGAGCAGATCCTGCGCGAAAAGGTCACGGACAAAGACCGCGAACGGCTCTTCGATGAGAGCGTCCGCGAAGTGGCGGAGGCGCGGTCATGATCCGCCGTTTCGCTAGACCGTACGCCCGCGCCGTGATGGAAGTCGCCCAGTCGCCGGAAGAAGCAGCCCAGCTCAGGGACGAGCTGACCACATTTGAGCAGGTGCGCAAGTCATCGACTGACCTTCAGGAGATGTACGCCAACCCCGGCATCGACTTCGATTCGAAGAACAAGGTCACCGGCGCGATCGCCAAACGGCTCGGCCTGTCCGAGCTCGCGGTGCGGCTGCTCGACGTTCTCATTCGCAACCGCCGAATCAACGACCTGAGCGACATCGTCGCCGGCCTGGCCACGATGATTCGCGAGGCCACCGGCACGGTTGCCGCCGAAGTGCGCTCGGCCAGCAAGCTGTCATCGAAAGAAGAAGCAGATCTGCGGGCCATGCTCGAGCGCAAGGTCGGAGCGAAGGTCGACGTCGACATCACGGTCGATGCCTCGCTCATCGGCGGGTTTGTGGCAAAGATCGGCAGCGAGGTCTACGACGCTTCCGTATCCGGCAAGATCGAGAAGTTCCGCGAATCCTTAGCGTGATCCATTTTCGGGAGACTTTATGGCTGTAGATTTGAGAGCAGAAGAAATCACAGAGATTATTCGTCAGCAATTAAGCGGAATCGGCCGCGGCGTCGACGTCTCTGAAATCGGCACCGTCGTCTCCGTCGGAGACGGTATCGCCCGCGTCTACGGCCTCGATCGGGTCATGGCCGGTGAGCTCGTGCAGTTCCCGCATGACATCGCCGGCCTTGCTCTCAACCTCGAGGAAGATAACGTCGGCGTCGTGCTCCTCGGCGAGGCCTCGGCCATCAAGGAAGGCGACGAGGTCAAGCGCACCGGCAAGATCATGTCGGTCCCCGTCGGCCAGGCCCTCGTCGGCCGCGTCGTCAATCCGCTCGGCATCCCCATCGACGGCAAAGGACCGATCAACACCACCGAGTTCTACCCGATCGAGCGCCTCGCCCCCGGCGTCGTCGACCGCAAGCCGGTCAAGGAGCCGCTGCAGACAGGACTCAAAGCGGTCGACGCCATGATCCCGATCGGCCGCGGCCAGCGCGAGCTGATCATCGGCGACCGCCAGACCGGCAAGACCGCCGTCGCGGTTGATACGATCATCAATCAGAAGGGCAAGAACGTCATCTGCGTCTACGTGGCCATCGGTCAGAAGAAGTCGACCGTGGCCCAGGTCGTCCGCACGCTCGAAGAGAACGGCGCGATGGACTACACCATCGTCGTCAACGCCTCCGCGTCGGACCCCGCGCCGCTGCAGTACCTGGCACCGTACGGCGGCTGCGCCATGGGCGAATACTTCCTCTACAACGGCCAGCACGCCCTGGTGATCTACGACGATCTCTCCAAGCACGCCGCGGCGTACCGCGAGATCTCGCTGCTGCTCCGCCGCCCGCCCGGCCGCGAGGCCTATCCCGGCGACGTCTTCTATCTCCACTCGCGCCTCCTGGAGCGCGCGGCGAAGATGGCCGACGAGAAGGGAGGCGGATCGCTCACCGCGCTGCCGATCATCGAGACCCAGGCCGGCGACGTCTCCGCCTACATCCCTACGAACGTCATCTCCATCACCGACGGTCAGATCTTCCTCGAGACGGACCTCTTCCACTCCGGCGTCCGCCCGGCCATCAACGTCGGCATCTCGGTCTCGCGCGTCGGTGGATCGGCGCAGGTCCGCTCCATGCGGTCGGTCTCGGGCACCCTTCGCCTCGATCTCGCGCAATATCGCGAGCTGGCCGCGTTCGCCCAATTCGGCTCCGACCTCGACAAAGTGACGCAGGCGCAGCTCAATCGCGGGCGCCGGCTCGTCGAGATCCTCAAGCAGGGGCAGTATCGGCCGATGCGTATCGGCCTTCAGACCGCCTCGGTCTATGCCGGCGTCAAGGGCTTCCTCGACAACCTCGCCGTCAGCTCCGTACTTCCGTTCGAGACGGCGATGCATCAGTACCTGAGCGATGAAAAGCAGGACGTCATCGAACGTCTCGAGACCGCTTCGAAGTTCGACGCCGATCTCGAAGGCGCCCTCCGCGCGGCCATCGAAGAATTCAAAGCGCAGTACGTCAAAGACAACGCGAACGCACTCGCGGCGTAATCACACATGCCCAGCACAATCGATATCCGGCGCCGGATCCGCAGCGTCAAGAACACGCAGCAGATCACCAAGGCCATGAAGATGGTGGCGGCAGCGAAGCTCCGCCGCGCGCAGGAGCGCATGTTCGCCGCGCGCCCGTACGCGGGCGGCCTGCGCCAGGTGCTGGCGTCGGTGGCAACGCGCGTCGACATCAGCGCGCATCCGCTGCTGCAGACGCGCGAACCGGAGCGCAACGTCGTCGTGGTCGTCGTCACGGCTGACCGCGGCCTCTGCGGCGCCTTCAACGCCAACGTCATCCGCGCCGCGCAGAACTTCATTCGCGAGAATGCGTTTGAAGGCGTGGAGCTCCTGACGATCGGCCGGAAGGCGAGCGACTTTTTCCGGCGGCGCCCGATTCCGATCCGCAAAAACGTCTTCGTCGCCCAGGCTCTGTCGCTCGATGTCGCGAAAGAAATCGCTGACAGCCTGATCAAAGACTTCATCGACGAGAAAATCGACGGTGTCTACGTCGTCTACAACGAATTCAAATCCCTCATCGCCCAGCACGTCCGCGCGGAACGGCTTCTTCCGATCGCGCGCGAGTTCGAGGCTGACCCGACCCGTCCGGCGATCGATTACCTGTACGAGCCCGGGCCGGAGCAGATCCTATCGGACCTCCTGCCGAAACACATCGAGTTTCAGCTCTACCGCGTTCTCCTCGAGTCGGCCGCTGCCGAGCAGGGGGCGCGCATGACGGCCATGGAAGCAGCCACGAAGAACGCGTCGGACATGATCAATTACCTGACGCTCACCTACAACCGCATCCGCCAGGCGGCCATCACCAAAGAGATCATCGAGATTGTCTCGGGCGCCTCCGCCGCCCAATAGACAACGGAGAAGACATGGCAAACGAAGACACCACGACGCAGCGCACCGGTAAAGTGATCCAGGTCATCGGACCGGCACTGGATATCGAATTCGAAGAGGGTCATCTCCCGGCCATCTACAACGCCATCCGCATCGTCGACAACGGCGAGCTCGGAAAAGTGCCGATCGATGTCGTCGCCGAGGTTGCCAACCACATCGGCGAGAACCAGGTCCGCTGCATCGCCATGAAGCCGACCGACGGCATGGTCCGCGGCATGAAGGCCATCGACACCGGCGGCCCGATCATGGTCCCCGTCGGACGCGAGACTCTTGGCCGCATTCTCAACGTCCTCGGCGAGCCGGTCGACAACAAAGGCCCGGTCAACTCCGAGACCAAGCTCTCCATCCATCGGCAGCCGCCGCGGTTCGACGAGCAGTCGACCAACATCGAGATGTTCGAGACCGGCATCAAAGTCATCGACCTGCTCGAGCCGTACACCAAGGGCGGCAAGACCGGCCTGTTCGGCGGCGCCGGCGTCGGCAAGACCGTTCTGATCATGGAGTTGATCAACAACGTCGCCAAGGAGCATGGCGGCTTCTCCGTCTTCGCGGGCGTCGGCGAACGGACGCGCGAAGGGAACGACCTCTGGCTCGAATTCGCGGAGACCGGCGTCATCGTCCCCGGCGATCCGTCGAAATCAAAAGCAGCCCTGATCTACGGCCAGATGACCGAGCCGCCGGGTGCCCGGCTCCGCGTCGGCCTTACCGGCCTGACCGTCGCGGAGTATTTCCGTGATGCCGAAGGGCAGGACGTGTTGCTCTTCATCGACAACATCTTCCGTTTCACGCAAGCGGGTTCCGAGGTCTCGGCACTTCTCGGGCGCATGCCCAGCGCCGTCGGCTATCAGCCAAACCTGGCCACGGAAATGGGTGAATTGCAGGAGCGCATCACATCCACCAAGCGCGGCTCGATCACCTCGGTGCAGGCCATCTACGTTCCCGCGGACGATCTCACCGATCCAGCGCCAGCCACCGCCTTCGCCCATCTCGACGCGACGTCCGTTCTCTCGCGCCAGATCGCGGAGCTCGGCATCTATCCCGCCGTCGATCCGCTCGCATCCACGTCCAAGATTCTCGATCCGCGCATCCTCGGCGACGAGCACTACAACACCGCTCGGGCCGTGCAGGCCGTCCTTCAGAAGTACAAGGATCTGCAGGACATCATCGCCATCCTCGGCATCGACGAGCTGTCGGAAGAAGACCGCGTCATCGTCAACCGCGCGCGCAAGATCCAGCGATTCCTCTCGCAGCCTTTCCACGTTGCCGAGCAGTTCACCGGCATCAAGGGTCAATACGTCAAGATCGCGGACACGATCAAAGGCTTCCGTGAGATCGTCGAAGGGAAGCACGATGACATTCCGGAGCAGGCTTTCCTGCTCATGGGCACGATTGAGCAGGTGCTCGAGCGCGCCGAGCAGATGAAGAAAGAGGCAGCGTAAGGAGACCGATGGCCGACGTTCTTCCGACGAAGATCAACCTCACCGTCGTCACGCGCGAACGGAAAATCATCGACACCGAAGTCGATGAGGTCGTCCTGCCGGCGAGCGACGGCGAGATCGGTGTGCTCCCCGGCCACACGCCGCTTCTGACCACGCTGAAGATCGGGCAGATGCGCTACCGCAGCGGTGGCATCGTGCATCGGATGGTGCTGTCGTGGGGCTTCGCCGAGGTATTGCCCGACCGCGTCATCGTCCTGGCGGAGCGCGGCGTACTGGCCAGCGAGATCGATCCTGCCGCCGCGGAAGCGGAGAGGATCGCGGCGGAGAAGGAGCTGCAGTACCTTTCCTCGCACGATCCCGAGTTCAACCGCGTTGAAGCTCGCCTGGAAGAGTCGGTGGCGATGATCGGCATCGGCCGCGATCATTGATCGAACGGCGTTAAGCTTGCATTGCTCTGCCCGACTTGTCGGTCGATATGGAATCCTGGCTCGAGAGCTTTGCCACGACGAACTTTCGTCGTAGCAGCGATACGGCGCACGATCTCAAGACGCCGCTGAACGTCGCTGTGCTCAACCTCGAGCTGCTGCGCATGCGCGTTTCGAAACTCGCTGGAGGTGACGACGAGAAGGTCAACACCTACGCAAAGTCGATCGAGCAGGAGCTGCGGCGGATGGCGCAGATCTTCGATTCATTCTTCATCCTTTCCACGCCGCCGAAGGATGACGGAGAGCCGCGGGACATCGATCTCCGCCCGCTCTGCTCCGAGGCGGCCGGCCGCGCGGGCTTCGAAATTGACCCGATCGACGGTTCATTCAAGGTTCATGGCCACGAGTCCAGAATTCGTCTGGCTCTCAAGATGTTTTTTGAAGGCGCGTCGCATTTGCTGATCATCGACGGCCGGCGGGCCACGGTAGAGAGAGGCTCCGGGCTTCTCACAATCGAGGTCACCGGACGTCACGCGGCAGAAGACTTCGAGTTGACGAAGGTTTTCAAGTTCTACAACACGGACGCGCTCGGTAACGCGGACCTTTCGCTGGCCGCCGCGCGGCTCATCGCCGAGACCTACGGCGGTGAGCTGAACGCCGCGGAGGATCGTGATAAGGTCACTCTCAGGCTCTCGTTTCCAGGTGAATGAATGAAGAAAGTATTGATCGTCGACGATGACCGGGCTACCAGCGCCGGCATGGCCGACGTGGTTGAAGAGTGGGGTTATGAAGCAGAAGTCGCCGACACGGTTAAGGCCGGCTGGAGTTCTGTTTCCAAGATGGTGCCTGACGTCGCCATCGTCGATCTCAAGCTTCCCGACGGCTCCGGTCTCGATCTTTTGCACCGCATCAAAGAGACGTACCCCGATGTTTCGGTGGTGATCCTTACGGGCCACGCCACTGTCGACTCCGCTGTCAAGGCGCTCAAAGTCGGTGCCGAGGACTACGTGACCAAGCCCGTCGACCTCCCTCGCCTGCAGGTCATCCTGAAGTCGGTCGAAGACAAGCAGATGATGAAGCAGGAGATCCTCGAGCTTCGTCGCCAGTTGCAGAAGATGGGCGCGCTCGGCCATCTCGTCGGCAAGTCGCTCCGGATGCAGAAGCTCTTCGAAGAGATCGAGATGGTCGCGAATACCGACGCGAACGTCTTCATCGTCGGAGAGTCCGGCTCCGGCAAGGAAGTCGTCGCCAACACGATCCACTCCCTCTCCCGGCGCCGGGCGAAGCCGTTCATCGCTTTCAACTGCGGCGCGATCTCGCCGACGCTCATCGAGTCGGAGATCTTCGGTCACGAGAAGGGAGCCTTCACCAATGCCATCAAACGGCGTGAGGGCTACTTCGAGGTGGCCAAGGGGGGCACCGTCTTCCTCGACGAGATCACGGAAATGCCGATCGAGCTGCAGGTCAAGCTCCTTCGCGTTCTCGAAGAGGGGAAGTTCCGGCGCGTCGGCGGCAACGAGGAGATTTACATCGAAGCCCGTGTCATCGCCGCGTCCAACCGTGATCCGCAGAAGGCGATCGTCGACGGCAAGATGCGCGAGGATCTCTACTATCGGCTCAACGTCTTCCCGATCGAAGTGCCGCCGCTGCGCGAGCGGCTCGAGGACATCCCGCTTTTCTCGCACTTTTTCCTTCAGAAGCTGAACGAAACCGAGGAGAAGAAGGTCGAGAACATCGAGGCCGATTTCATCGAGGCCTTGCAGCAGTATGAATGGCCGGGCAACGTGCGTGAGCTGCGCAACGTGATCAACCGCGCCTTCATCATGGCCCGCGGCAACAGCCTGACGGTGGAGTGCCTGCCGGACAAGCTCCTCAGCGCGCGGAAGCGGCGCGTGAAGAATGGCGTCACCATCCCCCTCGGACAGCCGATGGAAGAGGTGGAGCGTATCGTGATCGAGGAAACGCTCACGATGACCGACGGCGATCGCCGCAAGACCGCGGAGATCCTGGGAATCTCCTACAAGACGCTCTACAACAAGACGAAAAAATACAAGGCGGCCGGCGGCGGGGAAGACGACGAGGAAGAAGCGTAGGCCAGCACGGCCGCATCGCTGGTCTACCGTATCTACCCCAGCCAAAATCTACAATTCGTAGTTATTTTGGCCTTCTCGCGGCGCGGTGTTATCGTCCCCCGCTCAGATCATCCCGTCGCCTTCGTACGCGCGCGCATGATGCACGCGCGAGGAATTCCGGCGTCGGCGTGGAAGTTTGGGGCGTTCCGCAATGGCCAAAAACCTCGTCATCGTCGAGTCTCCCGCGAAAGCGAAGACGATCAACAAATTCATCGGCAGCGACTACATCGTCAAAGCATCCGTCGGACACGTCCGCGATCTGCCGAAGAGCGACCTCGGCGTCGACGAGGAAACCTTCGAACCGACCTACGAAGTGCTCGAAGGGAAAGAGAAGGTCGTCAGCGAGCTCCGTGCCGCCGCGAAAAAGGCCAGCATCGTCTACATCGCCTCTGACCCTGATCGCGAAGGGGAGGCAATCGGCTGGCACGTGATGAAGCTCCTCGGCACCGACGCCACCAAGGTCCGCCGCATCCTCTTTCACGAGATCACGAAAAACGCCGTCCGAAAGGCCATCGACCAGCCGGGCGAGATCGACATGAACAAGGTGAACGCGCAGCAGGCCCGCCGCGTTCTCGATCGGCTGGTCGGCTACAAGCTCTCGCCCCTGCTCTGGGACAAGGTCCGGCGCGGTCTCTCCGCGGGCCGGGTGCAGTCCGTGGCGATGAAGATGATCGTCGACCGCGAAGAAGCGATCAAAGCGTTCCTCCCCGAGGAGTACTGGACGTTCGCGGCGAAACTGGCGGCCGGATTACCGCCGCAGTTCATCGCCAAACTGACGAAGATCGACGGAAAGAAAGCGGACGTCACGAACGAGGAGCAGGCGCGCGTCATCGAGACGGCGCTGAAATCAGGAAGCTACGCGGTCGAGACGGTCGCCCGCAAAGAAAAGCGCCAGAGTGCCGCGGCGCCGTTCATCACCTCGACGTTGCAGCGCACCGCGTATAACCGCTTCAAGTATCCCGTGAAGCGGACGATGCAGATCGCCCAGAAGCTGTACGAAGGCAAAGAGCTCGGCTCCTTCGGTCACGTCGGCCTCATTACCTACATGCGTACCGATTCCGTCCGCATCAGCGACGATGCCATTGCCGAGGTGAGACAATATATCAGCGCGAAATACGGCGCTGATATCCTACCGGAAAAGCCAAACGTTTATCGTGTCAAGAAAGCTGCACAGGCGCAGGAGGCCCACGAGGCCGTCCGCCCCACGTCGCTCGAACATGATCCCGAGACCATCAAGGATCACCTCACCCGCGAGGAGTACAACCTCTACAAGTTGATCTGGGACCGTTTCGTCGCCTCGCAGATGAAACCGGCGCTGTTCGATGTGACCGATGTCGACATCCGCAACGGTGCCTACACGCTGCGCGCCTCGGGTGAAGTGCTCAAGTTCGCCGGATTCCTGGCCGTCTTTCAGGATGCGTCGGTCGAAGGTGCAGAGGATGACGACGAGAAGCCCGACAACAGCAAAGCCCTGCCTGCCATGAACGAGGGAGAGTCGCTGACTCTCGTGAACCTCGACACGAGACAGAACTTCACCCAGCCGCCTCCGCGCTATACGGAAGCGACGCTGGTTAAGGCGCTGGAAGAGAACGGCATCGGCCGTCCCTCCACGTACGGCTCGATCATGACCACGATTCAGACCCGCGACTACACCTACAAGTCGGACGGCAAGTTCTTCCCGACGCAGCTCGGCATGCTGGTCACGAAGCTTCTCAAGCAATCCTTCGGCGACATCATCGATGAAGGCTACACGGCGGAGTTGGAAGGAAAGCTCGATGAGATCGAAGAAGGTCGTGTCGAGTGGCACGAAGCGATGAGGGACTTCTCTCTGAAGTTCAACAAGGATCTCCTCCGCGCCGGCAAAGAGATGGTGGAGGTGAAACGCACCGGCGTAGAGACCGACGAGGTGTGCGAGAAGTGCGGCTCACCGATGGCCATCAAGTTCGGCCGCTTCGGTGAGTTCCTGGCCTGCTCGAACTATCCCGAGTGCAAGAACACCAAGGAGACCGCGCGCGGCGACGTGGCCGAGCAGCCCGAGGGCGAGTCCATCGTCTGCGATAAGTGCGGCAAGCCGATGCAGCTCAAGCGGTCGCGCTTCGGTCAATTCTACGCCTGCACCGGCTATCCCGACTGCAAGAACACCAAGGATCCTCGGCTGCTCAAAGCGGACATCCCCACGGAGCCGCAGCCGCCCTGCGAGAATTGCGGCAAGGAGATGGTGCTCAAGTCCGGCCGCTACGGCCCGTTCTTCTCCTGCTCCGGCTACCCCGACTGCAAGACCATCCGCAAGATCGGCGGCGGCAAGGGCACCCCTCCGAAACCGACCGGCGTGCCGTGTCCGAATTGCAAAGAGGGAGAGTTGGTCGAGCGCCGCTCGCGGCGCGGGATCTTCTTCTCCTGCTCGCGCTACCCGAAATGCGACTTCGCGTTGAACAACCGGCCCGTGCCGCGGCCCTGCCCGAAGTGCGCGGCGCCGTACCTTCTGGAGAAGGAGACCAAGCGCGAAGGTCACATCGAGTACTGCAACAATCCGGAGTGCGACTACCGTGCGCCGATCGCGGCCCGGCCGAATGCAGCGAACGAATAGCATCATCCTTTGTGGTGAGTATTCAATCTGATTAATGACGTTGCGTTGCGTTCGTATTTCGTTTGTCATTTGACGCTGATTAACAGCGCCTATTAACGCGCCTCTCCTCCGCGCTACACTCCTGGGCCGGAGGTCCATCCATGAATCGCTTCTCCTCGCGCGCGTGGCGCTGCCTTGCCGCGATCTCGCTACTCGTCGCCACGGCGTCGTTCGCACAACCCGCTCTCAACGGTCCGATGCTGCGGCAGTTCCTGCAGACGATGCCGAAGGGGGGCGACCTGCACAATCACCTCTCCGGCTCCGTTTACGCGGAGTCCTACCTCCGCTACGCCGCGAACGACGGGACCTGCCTCGATTCGCTGAAGCTGGCGATCACGCAGTGCCCAACGCCGGAGCAGATCGCGGCCAACCCTTCCCTCCCCGCGGTAATCGTTCCCGCTTCGACGGTTTTTGCCCCGTACTCTTCACTCTACGGCCAGATGCAGGACGCTCTCTCGATGCGCCAGTTCCGGCCGGTGCTGGAATCCGGGCACGATCACTTTTTCAACACCTTTGGCAAGTTCAGCGCGGTTTCCAGGGGACATGTGCCGGAGATGCTGACCGAGGATGTGTGGCGTCTTGCCAGCGAGAACGTCGACTACCTGGAGACGATCTTCGCCCCCGACTTCGGCAGAGCGCGCGATCTGATGAAGTTCACCAGGTCTGGGGAAAGTCTGGCCGACATGCGTGCGGCGATCATGCAGAGCGGGCAGGTTCCGCCGATCATCAGCGCCGCCCGCGCCGTGATCGACGGTGCCGAGGCCCGGGTGAAAAGCGATCTTCACTGCGGCACGCCGAACGCCCAGCCGGGATGCGACTCCACCGTCCGCTATCTGTACGAATTGCATCGCGGAGTCCCGTTGCAGCAGCTTTTTGCGGAGATGGTCGTCGGCTACGAGCTCGCCAGTGCCGATCCGCGCGTCGTCGGCCTCAATCCGGTCATGCCTGAGGACAGCTACATCTCGATGCACGATTTTGACGATCAGATGAAGATGTTTGCCTTCTTCCATCAGCTCTACCCGAAGATTCACCTCACGACGCACGCGGGCGAGTTGTGGCCGGGATTCGTTGAGCCCGAGGGGCTGCGCCATCACATTCGCGACTCGGTCATGATCGCCAGTGCCGAGCGCATCGGACACGGAGTCGACCTGACCTACGAAAATGATGCCGCCGGTTTGTTGAAGACCATGGCCAGCCGCGGTGTGGCCGTCGAAGTCTGCCTAACCAGCAACGACGTGATCCTCGGCGTTTCCGGCAAGGCCCACCCGCTGCGCGACTACCTCGCCGCGGGCGTGCCGGTCGCCCTCGCCACCGACGATCCCGGCGTTTCGCGGGACGACATGACGAACCAGTACATGCGCGCCGTACAGGATCAGGGGCTCGACTACGCCATGCTCAAGCGTCTTGCCCGCAACAGCCTCGAATACTCCTTCGCCGAGGGACAGTCTCTCTGGGCCAGTCACAGCTACGAAGGATTCGCGAACGCATGCGCGGGCGAGAAGGTCTCGTCGAAGCCTGCCGACCGATGCGCGGCGTTCCTTGCCGCAAATACGAAAGCGCGTATCGAATGGAGGCTCGAGGGACGGCTAAGGGAGTTCGAGGCGAGCTGGAAGTGAAACGTCTGACAGAAAACCGGTTACGGCCGGCGTAATCAGGTCGTAGTCGATCAGAAAGGTGTCGTGCCCGTTCGGTGATGCAATCCGCTCGTGGTGCACGGGCGTGCCGTTCGCGGTCATCGCGTTTTCGACGCGCTCGACCTCGGCGACCGGGAAAAGCCAGTCGGTATCAAACGAGACGAGAAGCGTCCGCCCGCGCCATTTCGCAAAGGCCGCCTGCAGCGAGCCGTGCTGCTCCTCCAGATCCATCTCATCCATCGCCGCCTGCACCCGGATGTAGGAATTGGCGTCGTACTGTGCGGCGAACTTCCGGCCCTGATACTCGAAATACGAATCGATCTCGAACTGGCGCGTGGCGCCGCGGCGTCGACGGCCGAATTTTGATTGCAACGCGCGGGCGGAGAGGTAGGTCATGTGTCCGACCATCCGCGCCACCTGCAGTCCGCGCAGCGGCTCGGGGTGGTCGTAGTAATCGCCGCCGTTGAAGCGGGCGTCGCTCTCGATCATCTTCCTCCCGATGATGTGCCAGGCGATTCCCTGAACCGGTACCGCGGCGCCCGCGGCCATGGTGATGATGGAATCCATGAATTCGGGGTAGCAGGCCGTCCACATCAGCACCTGCATACCGCCGAGAGAACCACCGGCGATGGCGTGCAGATGCTCGATGCCGAGCCGGTCGAGAAGGATTTTCTGCGAATGAACCATGTCTTCGATGGCGGGCCAGGGATAGCGCGAACCGTAAGGCTTGCCGGCAGTCGGATCGATCGACGACGGCGCGGTCGTTCCGTAGCACGAGCCGGGGATGTTCGCGCAGATCACGAAGTACTTGTCGAGATCGATTCCCTTGCCATGCCCGACGAGTCCATCCCACCAGCCCGGCTTCTCGTCTTCCGCATCGGTGTACTTTCCGGCCACGTGAGCGTTCGCGGACAAGGCGTGACAGACGAGGATGGCGTTCGACTTCTCGGCATTGAGCTCGCCGAACGTTTCATAGCGGATCGTGAACGGCGCAATCGTCTGCCCATGCGTGAAACGGAAACCGTCGTCGAGAACGAGATCCTTCGGCGGGGCGGCAATCAGTGAGGTCTGCATCGGGATCGCGAAGGATCTCACTCCTGACGCTCGCGCTTCAACTGTCCTTCGTAAATACGCCGCACTTCGTCGATCGTCGAGATCTGCTCGACCGTCTTGTCGTCGCGAATGTGGGCGATGCGAGGGAAGCGAAGAGCGAACCCCGATTTGTGGCGCGACGACTCCTGAATCCGGTCGAAGGCGATCTCGAGGACGATCGTCGGCTCAACCGTGTGGACCGGCCCGTACCGCGCCGTCGTCGTGGCCTGAAAGTGCTTCGTCAATCGTTCGATCTCCGCATCGGTGAGGCCCGAATAGGCTTTTCCGATGTTGACGAGCTCATTGTCCCGGCGGACCGCAAAGGTCACGTCGGACAGCACCGCACGCCGTTTGCCGTGTCCGTACTCGGCCGCGGTCACGACGCAGTCGAGAGTAGCGAGCGCCTTCTTGTACTTGAGCCACGACTTGCCGCGCCTCCCCGGTGTGTAGACAGAGTCGGGGGCTTTGACGACGAGCCCCTCGTTGGCGCGCCCGCGGGCGGCGTCGAAGAGAGCATCGACATTCGCGCCGTCACGCGCTTCCGACTGAATCGTGAATCGGATCGCCTCCCGCCCGGTACCGATGACATCTCTCAAGCGCCGCAGCCGCTCGCGAAGGTGCACCTCGAACAACACCTCGCCATCGACGAACAGGATGTCGAACGCGAAGAAGACGACCGGAGCGTCACGCAACAGCGCCTCGGACACCTTCCGCCTTCCGAGGCGCGTCTGGATCGTCGCAAACGGGAGCACGCGGTCGCGGAAGGCGACGATCTCACCGTCGAGCACGACCGAATGGCCGAGCGCGCGCGCCGCTGACTCCAGTTCAGGAAAGCGGTGAGTCACGTCGTCGAGCGTCCGGGAGTAGATGCGCACTTCGTCTGCCGTCGCATGGATCTGCGCGCGGATGCCGTCGTACTTGTCGTCAGCGAACGCGTCCGCGCCGAGCATGGCCACGATCTCTTCGGGATCCTCCTCCGGCTGGGCCAGCATGAAAGCGAAGGGATGAAAGAGATTCATTCGCGCGGATTCGAGCGCGTCCCCTCGGGCGAGCAGCGCCGCGGCGCCGATGTCGCCGGTGAGCATGTTCGCGCGGCGCACCGCCGCGAGCGGCCGGTCGAACGCCTTGGCGATCGCCGCTTCGACCAGCCCTTCCTGCAATCCGATCCGAAACTCGCGGAGCAGGATCTTCAGCACGAAACGGACGCCTTGTGCGTCGAGTTTCCGCAGCAACGTAACGAGGACGGCTTTCTTGTCGATCGCTCCTGACGTCGCGGCCAGCCGTTCGAACGTCTCACCGACCTCGGCCAGCGTCACGGTGCGCGCCGGATCGGCGTCGAACAACTCCGCCGCCGTATCGCCCGCGTCGCCGTATTTTGACCAGGCAGCCCAGACCTCGTCGGAAGGACGTCCGGTCACTTCGACCAGCGCCTCGGTCAGAGCCGCGCCGCCGACACCCGCGGTGCGCTGGTCCTTGCGGGGAAAGGGAGAACCGGAAAAGAAGACCGCGGCACGTTCCAGCGATGCGTCGTCGAGCGTCACCAGGTAGTTTGCCAACAGCCGTTCCTTCTCCGACTTTTTCGTCGTCGCGGCGATGGCGTTGGCGGTCCTGCAGAAGTCGTCAAGCATGGTTGCGGGGTCTCGCTGTTGCGCGGTCTCGCGGCAAAGACCATCTCACCACCGCGAGACCGCGTAACCTCGCAACCGCGAGACCGCCCGTATATGATCCCCGCCGCAAAATATCGCACTCAAGGGGCTTCGAATGAAAACGAAAGTCACAGTAGTCGGCGGCGGCAATGTTGGCGCAACCGTCGCCCAGGGAATCGCCCTCAAAGAGCTCGCGGACGTCATCGTCGTCGACATCGTCGAGGGGGTCCCGCAGGGGAAGACCCTCGACCTGATGGAGACCGCGCCGGTCGAGAAATACGACTCGATCCTTCGGGGCACGAATGGCTACGAGGAGACCGCCGGCTCCGACCTGGTGGTCATCACTGCCGGGCTGCCGCGCAAACCCGGCATGAGCCGCGATGACCTGTTGTGGAAGAACGAAGAGATCGTTGCCGGCGTCACGCGCGAGATCGTGAAGCGCTCGCCGGATGCCATCCTGGTCATCGTCTCCAACCCGCTCGATGCCATGTGCGAAGTCGCGCGGCGCGTCTCGGGCTTCCCACGCGAGCGCGTGATCGGCATGGCCGGTGTGCTCGACTCGGCGCGCATGCGCGCGTTCATCGCCATGGAGCTGAACGTCTCCGTTGAAAACACTCACGCCTTCGTCCTCGGCGGACACGGCGACACGATGGTGCCGCTACCGCGCTACTCGACGGTTGCCGGAATCCCCATTACCGAGCTGCTCTCCAAGGAGCGAATTGATGCGATCGTCGACCGCACCCGCAACGGCGGCGCGGAGATCGTCAATCTTCTCAAGACCTCGGCGTGGTACGCCCCAGGCGCGGCCACCGTGGAGATGGTCGAAGCGATTCTCAAAGACAAGCGCAAGATCCTCCCCTGCGCCGCCTATCTCACAGGCGAGTACGGCTTCAACAACCTTTACGTCGGCGTGCCGGTAAAGCTCGGCAGGAACGGCATCGAGCAGATCATCGAGATCACGCTGACAGCCGACGAGAAGGCCGCGTTGCAGAAGTCGGCGGACGCGGTGAAGGAGTTGTTCGATACGTTGAAGATCACGGCGTAGGCCAAGAGTCCATCCTGCGCGTAGACGCAGGATCTCCGGTGGCATCGGCAGGATGTGGGCCGGAATCGCGAGTGCCCATTTCGCGTCTTGAACCGCAGCCAATGCGGGATCACCTGAGATCCTGCGTCTACGCGCAGGATGGGGTCGAAAGAACATGAAAAAACTCGTCATCGACATCGAGACCGTCGGCACGCCGTGGGAAGAGCTGGACGCTTACGTCCGCGAATACCTGATCAAAGGGCTCAGCGACGGCGACGCCGAGGAAACGCGGCGGGCCGGAGGACTATCCCCGTTTCGCGGACGCATCATCGCCATCGGAGTCATCAACATCGAAGACGGACGTTCCTGCGCCATGTACGAAGTGCCGGGACAGACGCAGCTCTCGATCGAAAAGTCCGGCCAGCGCACCTACATCTCGGGAAGCGAGAAGCAGATCCTGGAGAAATTCTGGGAGTTCTTCGAAGGCGACTCGCGATTCATCACCTTTAACGGCCGGCAGTTTGACGGTCCGTTTCTGATGATCCGTTCGGCGATCAACGGCATCGTGCCGAAGCGGGATCTCGTTGGCTACCGCTACGGCTTCCATCCGAACTGCGACCTGCGCGAAGCGCTCAATTTCTTCGGCACCACGAATGCCCGCCAGTTCAAGTTCAACCTCGATCTGGCCTGTAAAGTCTTCGGCGTCGAGACCTCGAAAGGGGAGGGACTTGATGGACGCTCCGTCGAGACGTGGTATCGCGCCGGGCGTCATCGGGAGATCGCGGACTACTGCCTCGATGACGTGCGCGCCACCTGCGAGCTGTACGAGAAGGTGGCGCCGTCGCTGCTCATTTTCAACAAAGAATTCCGCGAGGCCGAGGAGCGTGCCCGCCGCCGCTTCCCGCTGATCGAGAATGTTGCCCCGCTCATTCCGACGAGCGAGGCGTCGTTCATCGAGTCGGTGACTCAGAGCTCGCTGGAGCTCATGCCAGCTCTCGAGGCAACACCGGAGGCGCCGGGGGCGGTCACGTCGCTCACGCGCGCCATCGTCTTGGAGAAGCTGGTCCAGCAGGCCGAGACGGAAGAAGAGATCCCGACCGGATTTGACGGAGCGAGCACCGAACCCGCTCGGTGAGAGAATGCGCGCGTGAAGCTGTTCCGGGGGCGGATTTTCTCGCCGGTTGCCGATCCATTCACGGTCGATGCGGCGAAGTCGTACGTCTACTATGACGATGGCTATCTGGCCATCGATGGCGACCGTATCACCGGCGTCGGTGACTGGCGCAACGTTCCCCGGCAAAGCTCGAACCTTACCCAGCTAGGGCGCGACATCCTCATCACGCCGGGATTTGTCGACACGCATCTTCACGCGCCGCAGCTCGAGATGATCGGCTCGTACGGCGGCGACCTTCTCGAATGGCTGAACCGCTATACCTTCCCCACCGAGGCGAAGTTCAGCGATCCCAAGCACGCGGAGATGGTGGCCCGCGTATTCTTCGAGGAGCTGCTCCGCAACGGCACGCTCTGCGCGCTGATCTTTTCGACGATTCACTATCGGGCCACCGACATCTTCTTCGCGGAAGCCGAGCGGCGCGGGTTCCGGGCCATCATCGGCAAGACGATGATGGACCGCAACGCGCCGGAGGCGTTGCTGGAGACTCCGAGGCAATCGTTCGAGGAAAGCCATGCGCTGCTGCAGAAGTGGCACAAACGGGGGCTGCTGCGCTACGCCATCACCCCACGCTTCGCGCCGACGTCGACGCCGGAGTTGCTCGAAGCGGCCGGTCAGCTCAAGCGCGAGTTCCCCGACGCCTACGTTCATTCGCATATCTCCGAGAACCGCAACGAGGTGCAATGGGTTCACGACCTCTTCCCCGAGGCCGAGTATGCGGATGTCTACGACCGCTACGGCCTCCTCGGCGAGCGGACAGTCCTCGCTCATGGCGTCCACCTGAGCGAGGAGGAGCTCGAATTGCTCGCCCGCCGCGGAACGCGCGTCGCCCACTGTCCGAACTCGAACCTTTTCCTCGGTAGCGGCCTCTTTCGTCTCCACCACACTCTGGACGCCGGCGTGGTGGTCGGCCTCGGCACCGACATCGGGGCTGGCACAACGCCGTCGATGTTCACCACGATGTCGGATGCGTACAAAGTGCAGCAGGTGCAGGGCGTGTCGCTGACGCCGTTCCATCTCTGGTATCTCGCCTCGCTTGGAGGTGCCCGCGCCCTGTCGATGGACGGGGAGAGCGGAAGCCTCGAGGCAGGCAAGTCGGCCGACTTCCTCCTGCTCGATCTCAAATCGACGCCGCTGGTCGCCCTGCGCAGCGAGCGGGCCTCGTCGATCGAGGATCTCCTGGCCGGCCTGATCTTTACAGGCGACGATCGCGTCGTTCGCGAGTGCTGGATCGCGGGTCAGATGGTGGCCGCGGTCTCGCGTTAGGTGTCTGCGCGGCAGAACGATCGAGCGGAGATGGTGGCCGAGCCTTGGGCAACCTACGCCGCCGGCCGTGCCGGCCCCGTGACTGGCAGCGCTCTTGCGGCGTCTAAGGCCCAGGAGGCCTCCATGAGAAAAATACGAGCGATCCTGGTGTTTGCGGCGCTTTCTGCTGTCGCCGCCTTCGGACAGGATCGTACTGTTTGGCGGACGAGTGCCGATGTACAGGAAGGAGCCCGCGGAAGCGTTACCGGGACGGTTTCGGATACCGAAGCGGGGCGAAACCGCCTGATCATCACGCCGGATGATGCGCAGAACGATCGCATCCTCGTCGACACGGATTCCGTTTCGACCCAATACAACGGATTCGGAGGGACGATCAACGGCGCCCCCGAGATCTTCGTTGGCTCGACCGGCTTCGACAACGTGCGTGTCGGCGACCGTGTCGAGGTGCGTGGAATGGCAGCCGGCGGCGAGGTCGTTCGTGCGGAACGCGTGACGCTTCTGGGCCGGCCGGTGGATGCACCGCAGACCGGCGTCGGCCAGACGCGAACACCCACGTCGATTTCCACTCCGACCGCGTCGGGAACGACACCGAGCGGCACGAGCCCCAACCGAGGCGGGCGCATTGAAGGCGTCCTGCAGCAAGTCAACGCCGAGGCGGGACGCCTTGTCATCGTTACCGACCAGCGTGAGGTGCTGACCGTGCGAACGCCGCAGGGGACGCCGGTGCGTTACCACGGTGACACCTATCGCGTTTCCAACCTCGAGGTTGGCGATCGCATCCGGGTCGAGCCGCAAGGTGGCGTGACAGCCAACGGTACCGAGGTTCGCGCCCGATCGATCGAGGTGATGCAGAGCGCTCAGGAGTCCGGCGCAGCGCCTACCGGTGTTGGCGGCGTGACTGGACGCGTGATGCGCGTAGACCGATCGGCGAACGTGATTCAGGTCGATAGCGGGCGCGGCACGACAATCGCGGTCGATCTGCGGAATGCCACCGATCCAGCCGGCAAACCCGTGCGGGCGCGCGATGTCCAGGCCGGTGACCATGTCGAGCTGAGCGGTTCCTACAGCGGAGGAACCTTCCTCGCCTCGACGCTTCGATTCACGGATGACAACGGAGCCCCCGCTCCGGCGGGCCCATCGGCACCAGAGCCTCCAACCGGCGACCTCGGCGTTGTGACGATCTATGGAACGGTGAGCCAGACACTCGCTGACGGCCCGCAGCTCGTACTGCGCGACACCCAGAACGGCAATCGGCCGATCCGCGTCTACGCGCTGGAAGACCTCCTCGTGCGTACGCGCACGGGGACCTACACGACGGCCATGCAGTTACGCTTGAACGACTCCCTCGTAATCAAGGCCTACCGCGACGGTGAGGGGAACTACATCGCGCAGACGATAAGAATTCGGTGAGATGGGGGGTCGGGAGTCGGGGGTCGGCTTCCGACTCCCGACAACCGACAACCGACAACCGAACATATTATTTGGAATAACAAACCTCCTCTCAACGTCGAACTATGTGCGATGGAAAAGCCCGTTCGGCGCACTCTGCTTCCCGGCGTTTCGGACGCCGGAGCGCCCCCGCTCGTCGTCATCGACTCGCGCGTCGTCGTCGCCAGAGCACGGCGCCGCGCGATCGTCCGTGATGTCATCGATCTCCTACTCCTGGTCTGCGTCGACGGGCTTTTCCTACGCTGGCCGCTGGCGCATGTGCCGTTTCTCGATCGCTACGATTCGCTGCTCGTTCTTGTCGGCTTGAACGCAATGCTGGTCGGCTACGTCTGGCTGGCCCGCGCGCTGCCTCGCTGGACGGCGCGCCGCGTGGCGACGACCTGGTCTCTGCCGGAGCGGGCGCGGTTCTTCAGGCGCTCGTAGGGCTCGCCTTCCGGATCACGAACTTCTGCAACAGCACGCCGACGAGAAGAAGAGAGATCGTCAGCCCGAGCAGTGAGCCGACGCGATAGAGGCCGCCGAGCCGCGCCAGATCGTGCAGGAAGCACTTCAACACCGTCACGAGCAGCAGAATGATGGCCGCCACGCGCGAGGCGCGGCTGTGAAGCATCAGCCCGGCGATGAGCATGGCCACCGAGAACACGGCCCAGCCGATCGTGTAGGTCAGATCCTGAGCGAGCGATGACGAGAAGAAGTTGAACGTCAGCGCCGGTCCTGTCGTGTAGAAGTCGGCGATCTCGATGTTCACGAGAAGAAAGAGAAGGACCGTTCCGCAGGCGTTCGCGGCCGGCCGCGCCGCCCCGTATTGCTTCGATTCACCATCCGGCAGCAGCCATGCGGCGACGAAGAACGCGGCGGCGCTGACGAGATACGTGTAGAGGTACCAGTTCACGATCGCTCTGTGACTGGCCGGGTGATACGAGAGGACGGCGGGATTCACGGCCAGACGAACGAACGCGGCCGCGAGGAGCGCCCCCGACCAGACCAGAAGGCCGCGATGGGGAATACGCCGGAAAAGCCAGACGATCGCTGCTCCCTCCAGCGCCCAGCCGATGGTGATCCATTGCTTGTCGAGCTGCAGGGGGATGGCCACGGTGATGAACGCCAGTGCCGCAGCCGCGGTCATTGCCAGACGTCCGAGAAGCCGCTCGCCTGGCGGTTCGATGCGCAGCAGACGCCAGACGAGCAGCAGCATCAGCGCGGCCTGGAACAGCGGAAGGATACCGATTGCGTAGTCGTATCCGGCGACTCTGATCGCTTTGCGCGCCAGGAGGAAGAACGGGATTCCGGCCAGCACCGCCGCGAGATACGGTTGAATGAATCGTTTCGCTTTCGTGCCGAGGAGCAACGGATAGGCGATAAAGAGCGCGTAGATGGCGCCGGCGAAGCCGATCTGCCCGGCCGGAGTTTCGGAGCGTGACAGGAAGGCGGCGACGCCTAACATCACCACCGCCGCTACCGCGATGTCATGCCATTCCGTCGTCCACGCCATCGCCAGGAGTGCGATGCCTATGACGATGTGCGACGCCAGCAGCGAAGCGAACAGCGGAGTCGAGGAAACGCCGCCGGCGATGATGACCACAATATCGCCCGCGAACAGCGCCACGATCGCCGCGCCGTTGAAACGCCGGTCGATGCGGAACCAGATCAGCGCAATGGCGCAGATGGCGATCGCCGCAAGGAATGCAACTACCGGCCACGGTGCTGCTTTCGCGTCTATTGCCCACACCATCAGCACGAGCTGTGACGCAGCCATCGCCGCGGTCATGAGCGACGCGCGGCGGAGGTAGAGAGCGGCCGCGCCGATGGCGAGATCCAGCACGAGGAGGACGGCGAAGAACGGCCACGGCGGGAAGGCCAGCGCCGGCTGCACGGCGACCGCGAAGAGGAACAGATGTCCGATCAGTCCGAGGTAGGTCGTGCCTGCATCCCCGTCCTGCCCACGCCCGATGAATGCACCGCCCGCTACCGCCAGCACCGCGAAACCACCGATCAACGTCAGCGCGGCGAGAAGGGTTGACGGCGTCAGAGCGTTCGCGCACCAGACCGTGATGACGATCCAGGAAAGCACGATTGACGAGATGGCCAGGATGGTGCGTTGCGTCGACTTCGCCTCACTGATCGCGCCGATGTTGATGACCGCCAGGAGAATCGCCAGCGCCGCCAGCGCGTACTGGGCGATCGGGCCGGTGGTGAGAAAAAAGAGAACGCCGACCGAGCCGAGGATGAGGCCGAGCATCGTCCATTGCGAGACGATCTCCCGGCCGAGGCGGCGGGCAATCACCGGAACCGCCAGGAACAGCAACGCGAACGCGGCGTAGATGACCAGGGCGGTCGTCAGACGCTCACGGGTCACGTTGTCGGCCGACCAGACTCCCTCCGTGGCGATGGCCAGGAACGCGGCGATCGCGTACACCGGGCCGGCCTCGTGCTTGATCGCATACGCGGCGATGAGCGCCACCAGCACGAAGAGGGTGTCAAAAAGCAGCATCGGCACGGACGCGGGAACCGGCATCGCCGCGAAGGCAGGGAAGAGCAGAAGAAAGAGCGGCGCGATGACGAGGCGCGGAGCCTGCGTGAAGTGCGACAGCACAAGTTGCACGACGACGAATGCAGCGATCCAGACCAGGATCCATGGCCACGCCTCCGGCGTGTACGACGACGCCCGCCAGACGATCAGGACCAGCGCAATCGTCGCACCGCCGAGCAGGTGCAGCCACGCCGGGCCGCGGAAGATGGCGATCACCGACAGGCCGGTGCTGATGAAGAGAAGGAAGGTGAAGAGAACGTTGTACTGCACGCCGTAGCTCGACACCGCCGCAACATAGATGGCGAACAGCAGCGGAAGGCCGGCCGAGGAGATGGCCGCAAGGTCGAAGCTGCGCTGCGCGTTGTCGGCCCGGCGCCGCAGCCAGAGCGTTGCCCCGGCCGCCGCAGCGAAGAGGATGAAGATCGAGACCGCCAACGGAAGCTGGGAAACCGTCAGGAACTTGCCGATCCAGCTCCACTCATAGATCACCGTGAAAACCACGCTGAGCGCCGTCAGCAGCGGCCAGCGCCGCTGGATGGCCACCCAGAGCAGGCCGACGTTGAGCAGCAGCAGGTAGGAGAAGAGCGCGATCGGTTTGTTCTCGCCGGTCGACAACAGCGCCGGCGTGGCGAAGCCGCCGACGAGGCCGAGCAGAGCGATGAAAACCGAGTCGCGACGGATCGACAGCAGCACGGCGATGGCCGTGACGATCAGCATGAGCGCGAAGACGACGCCTACCGGCAGCAGGTGCCACAACGCGTGTATGGCGAAGAGCGTGGCATAGAGAATGGCGATGCCCGCTCCGTCCATGGCGTTCGCGGTGAAGCTGTAGTCGCGGGCAACGCGCAGTTCGCAAACCAGGAGCAGCACGATGCCGGTCACCATTCCAAGCGACGCGCGCACCATCGGGCTGAGCCAGCCATGTTCGACGGAGTAGCTGAGAAAGAAAAGCGCCGCCAGAACGAGCGCGATCCCGGCGATCCAGGAGAAGAGCTTCACGCCGATCAGCGACTCCCAGTCGAACGGCTTGCGGGGGGTGGACGTGGGGCGTGGGGGCATGGGTGCCGCGATGGGCTCCGGTTCGGGTTCGGGTTCGGCCACGAATGCGGCGATCGGTTCGGGTTGCGGCTCCGGAGGGCGCGGCACGATCATCGGCTCAGGCTCCGGCTCCGGCGGCCGAATGAAGATCACGGGCTCAGGTTGCCACTCGGGTTGTGGCTGGGGCTCAGGCTCTGTCTCAGGCTCAGGCGCCGCCTCGGCCGCGTATGGCCTCGCCTCTCGATCGAGCCGTCGCCGCAGCTCCGCGAGCTCCGCGATTGCTTTGCTGGCCCGGCCCGACGCCTGGATCGCTACCACGAACGCGATCACCGCGAATACGGCGACCAGAAAAAGCACGCAGCCTTGCATGGATAGGCAAAGGATACAGCTACAAGTGAAGAGCTCGGCGCTTCAGGCGTTGTCGGTTGTCGGTTATCAGTTATCGGGACTGCCGGCCGGACGACTGGCCACCGGGTCTCGGGGTTTCGCGGTTGCGCGGTCTCGGGGTGTTCGGTTCCACACGCGGCGATTGCAAGGTAAGACCGCGAGACCGCGTAACCCCGAGACCCCGCAACCCCAAACTGCGAGACCGCGTAACCGCCAACCGCCAACCGATAACCGATAACAGAACTGGATCGTCAGGCCTTTCGTGCCTTGGGCGCCAACAGTATTTCCCGCCCGACGAGATACAGCAGCAGTATCAGGACGATGAACGGGATGCACGACATGAGGTCAGCGTGCGCACCGGAAACGAACGGATTCTTGTCGGCGAACTTGTCGAGGCTGGCGTTGAAGTTCGTCACCCACGCCACCTTGTCCTGCAGACCGGCGATGAAGGCGATCAGGATCCCGGCGATCGCGCCGCCGGCGATGTACCCGGAGGCCATCAGCACGCCGGGGCTCTTGTCGCCCTCGGCCGTGAGCTGCTCTTCCGAGAGGTTCAAGCCGCGGTACTTCTTGCGGACATAGAGGTCCGACAGCCAGCGGATCATCCCTCCGATGAAGATCGGGCTCGACGACGACAGCGGCAGGTAGACGCCGACGGCGAAGGCGAGCGAAGGGATTCCCGACATCTCCAGCACCAGCGAGATCATCACCCCGAGGAGCACCAGCCCCCAGGGCAACTGGCGGTTGAGGATGCCTTTGATGATGTACGACATCAGCGTCGCCTTCGGCGCGTCGAACTTCTTCGGCGCCGCCTTGCCGTTGGCCGTGAACTTGTGCGTGCCGTTGATCGCCGGGTCGACGAGGAACTGCGGCGTGCCGCTCGGGTCGACGAGGAGCTCCTGCGCGGAGGCGCCTCCCGGAGGCGTGTAGTGCCAGACCAGGAAGTCCTTCCCCTCATGGCTCTTGTGCGACAGCCCTGGCAGTAGCGACGGATCGGCGCGCAGGCCGGCGGGCCAGTTCTCGATCTGCCTGAGCGGTGCCCCTTCTTCGCCGGTCGTGGGTTCGGAGCTGATGCGCGGCAGCACGACGCTGCCGTTGTTATTGAGCATGAGGAGCAGCGGTCCGAGCACGAGTGCCGAGGCCAGCGCGCCGATGAGGATGGCGATCTGTTGATACTTCGGCGTCGACCCGACCAAGTAGCCGGTCTTGAGGTCCTGAGAGGTCGTGCCACCGTTCGACGAGGCGATGCAGACGATCGCACCGATCGACAGGGCCGTGACGTAGTACGTCGAGCCGGTCCAGCCGATCACGAGGAAGACCAGGCAGGTGATCAGCAGCGTGGCCACGGTCATGCCGGAGATCGGATTCGACGACGAGCCGATCTCGCCCGTGAGGCGCGACGACACCGTGACGAAGAGGAATCCCAGGATGACGATGAGGAGTGCCGCCATCACGCGCGCCATCACGCCCGTGCCACCGTGGTACAGCGGGCTGGCCAGCGCGATGATGGCTACGAGGGCGAAGCTGCCGATGAGCACGATCTTCATCGAGAGGTCCTGGTCGGTGCGGACCATCCCCTCGCGCGCCGCGCTGCCGCCGCGCATGTCCTTCAGCCCTTCCTTCAGGCCGTGCCAGATCGTCGGGAGCGAACGGAGCATCGAGATGATCCCGCCCGCCGCCACCGCCCCGGCGCCGATGTAAAGGATGTAGGCGCTGCGGATCGCGTTCGGCGACATGTCCTTGATCAGACGCGTCGATTCGGGTGCGAGGGGTGCCGCGAGTCCTGCGCCGAAGAACTTGATGGCGGGGATGAGCACCAGATAGGCGAGCACGCCGCCGGCGCACATGATCGAGGCGATGCGCGGCCCGATGATGTAGCCGACGCCGAGGAGCTCCGGCGAGATCTCGGCCGAGACCGAGCCCGCCGCGAACGGCGCTCCGAACACACGCTCCGGCGTGTCCTTCCACCAGCGGAAGGCGACGTTCATTGCCTTGTAGATGAAGCCGATGCCGAAGCCGGCGAAGATGGTCTTGGCACTCGTGGCCTGCCCGCCGAGCTTCGCCATCTCTTCTTTGGCGCTGTCCGAGGCAGCCGCGATCGACTCTTCCGACGCACCCGCCTTCAGCACCTCGGCGCAAGCTGTCCCTTCCGGATACTTGAGCGTGCCGTGCTGCGCGACGATGAGTGCACGCCGCAGCGGAATCATCATCAGGATGCCGAGGAGACCGCCCAGGACGGCCACGAGCATCACCCGTGTGAACTCGAGGTCGAAGCCGAGGATGAGGATGGCCGGCATCGTCACGCCGACGCCGAAGGCGATCGACTCGCCGGCCGAGCCGGCTGTCTGCACGATGTTGTTCTCGAGGATCGTGGCGTCGCGTCCACCGAGCTTCGAGAGAATCCTGAAGAAGGTGATGGAGAGGACGGCCACCGGGATGGAGGCGCTGACCGTGAGGCCGACCTTCAGCACGAGGTAGAGCGAGGCCGCGCCGAAAATCATACCCAGGAGCGTACCCAGGATGATCGGCAGCGGCGTCAGCTCGCGCAGCTTCGTCGAGGCGGGGATATAGGGCTCAAACGGCGCGGGTGCAGGGACTGGTACTGGGTACTCCTGTTCGACAGCGCTCATGAGGTCTCCTGTCCTGGAGAAGCTGGCCGTTACCGGTTCGGCCATGCATCGGGCGGGCCATTCTAGCATCGGAACTTGTGCGGTTTCGGGAGGCGGTATCATCCGACGATGAAGCGCATCGCTGCCGTTCTTCTACTGGTCCTCTGCTCGGCGGCTCAGGGCGCCGCCGACGATCCGCTCGACGGCCCGAAGCGGATCTTCCACGACGACCTTCTCGACAATCTGGCGGGGAAGTGGTCGCTGACCCGGGAGATCCGCGGCAAGACGCAGCAGAACACCGTCGAGGCCGAGTGGCTGCTCAATCACCAGTTCCTGCGCATCCACATGAAGGACGTGGCCACGCCTCCCGGATATGAAGCGATGATCTTCATCGGCTACGACAACGCCAGCGAGCGGTACGTCGCACACTGGATCGACATCTACGGAGGACGTACCAGCGAGACCCTGGGCTACGGGAAACGCAACGGTAACGCGATCGCCTTCAACTTCGAATATCCCGACGGACCGTTTCACAACACGTTCGCCTGGGATCCATCAAACAAACAGTGGATTTGCCGGATGGAAAACAAGGATGCCGCCGGGAACTGGAAGCCGTTCGCCACGGACACGCTGCGCCGGGCTTCGCAATGACTCAGCCCCACGAACGCCTCCGCGCTGCCGTCGCCGAGGCCATTCCACGGCTCTCCGCGATCTCCGATTCGGATGCAGCGACACCGCCCGCTCCCGGCAAGTGGTCGCCAAAGCAGGTGATCGGGCATCTGATCGACTCGGCGTCGAACAATCATCAGCGTTTCGTGCGGGCCAACTTCACCGATGACCTGATCTTCCTCGGCTACGACCAGGAGCGCTGGGTGGAGTTGGGACGCTACGCCGAGGCGCCGCGGGAGTCGCTGCTAACGCTCTGGCGGGAGTTCAACCTGCAGATTGCACGGGTCATGGAGGCAACGCCCGATGCGGCCGCCAGCGCGCTCCGAACGCGTCACAACCTGCATCAACTGGCGTGGCATCCCTTCCCCGAGGATCAGGCGGCGACCCTCACGTATTTCATGAGCGACTACGTCGATCACCTCGAGCACCATCTCCGACAGATTCGTGGGCTCTCATGAGCTGATCCCCAATGAGGCCCACTCCAAGATCACATACGGATGGGGTCAAGATCAGGACTGACATCTTAAGATGACAACTGATGGGGTCCAGATCAGGATCGACCCACCTCAAGATCACAACCGAGGGGGGTCAAGGTCAGGATCGACCCACCTCAAGATCACAACCCGATGGGGTCAAGGTCAGGATCGACCCACCTCAAGGTCACAACCCGATGGGGTCAAGGTCAGGGTCGACCCACCTCAAGGTCACAACCCGATGGGGTCAAGGTCAGGATCGACCCACCTCAAGATCAAAACCGATGGGGTCAAGGTCAGGATCGACCCACCTCAAGATCAGATGTGTCACCGAAAGATGACGGACGTTGGCGTGACAAGTTCGGTCGAAGTCAAGAAGAGCCCCGTTCCGAAGTCCGCTTTCGCTTCGCGGTTCGAAAGGAACGGCCGCCGGTACGAGATACGTCCCGTAAATACTCTTAAACGGTTCAGGCAGGCACGCGGAGAGACTCGGGTTCCTCCGCGTCTCCGCGTGAAAACGGCGTTAGTCGAGACCGAGTTCGGTCAGATCCAGGAGTCGGGCGAAGTTTCTGACAGTCAGAATCCGCACCGTTGATTTATCCACGTAATACACGATGCGGTGCGACTTCCGATAAACGATCTCGCGGTACTCCTGCAGCCCGATCTCCGAAACCATTCGGCCCGATTGCGGAAAGACTTCGAGGCGGTCGACAACTTCAAAGACACCCTCCATCCACGATCGCGCCGCCTCGGGTTTGTCTCTGGCGATGTACTTCGCCGCCTCGTAAGCGCGCTCGATGGCGAGCGGCGACCAGACGATTCTCAACGAGCAAGTCTCTTCCGAAGTTCTGCTTTCGCGTCCCGGTTCGAGACGCCGTGGCCTTCGTCGATCTGTTTCATCGACGTGCGTACATCGCTCAGAAGCTCAAGTTCTTCGATCAGCTCCTGATAGACGGCGACGTCCAGCAGGACCGCGGCAGATTCGCCACGCTGCGTAAGCACCAGCGGACGGCCGCTGGTCTTCACCTGCTCGATCATGCCCGCGGCGTTGGCTCGAAAGTCGGAGACCGGCTTGATGTCGGTGGCGATTCTGAGATGACGTTTCATCGTACCTCCTGACGTACGTCTGATTGTACATCAGGCGGCGGCGGTAACGCGAGCCAGATACCGCCCCGTAATACTCCGCTCATTCGCCGCGATCTCCTCCGGCGTCCCCACCGCGATCAGCTCGCCTCCGCCGTCCCCACCTTCCGGGCCGAGGTCGATGATGTGGTCGGCGGCTTCGATGAGCTGGATGTTGTGCTCGATGACCAGGACGGAGTTGCCGCGGTCGATGAGGTTGCGGAAGGTCTTTATGAGCTGGGCGACGTCGGTGTGGTGCAGACCCGTCGTCGGTTCGTCGAACAGGAAGAGGCGTCCGCTGTCGCTTCTGGACGACTCGGAGAGGAACGAGGCCAGTTTGAGCCGCTGCGCTTCGCCGCCGGAGAGTGATGCGGTCGACTGGCCGAGGCGGAGATAGCCGAGGCCGACGGAGCGGAGGGAAGAGAGCTTCTTCAGGAGGGCCCGCTTGTCGACGAAGAACTTCATGGCCTCGTCGACAGTCATCTTCAGGATGTCGTTCACGTTTTTGCTCTTGTACGTGACCTTCATGACCTGCTCGTTGAAGCGCTTGCCGCCGCATTTGTCGCAGACCACCTCGACGTCGGCCAGGAACTGCATGTCGATGGTCACCGTTCCGGCGCCTTCGCAGACGTCGCATCGGCCGCCGACGGTGTTGAACGAGAACATGCCGGGCGTCACGCCGTTCAGCTTCGCCGCCGTCGTCTCGGAGAGGATCTTGCGGACCTCGTCCCACGCCTTCACATACGTGGCCGGATTCGAGCGCGTCGACCGGCCGATCGGCGACTGATCGATGAACTGCATGTCGTAGATTTTGTCGGTGCCCTCGAGCGCGGCCGCGCCGACGTCGAGTCCCGTGGCCCCGCGGACGTCGCGCTGGTAGCGGTTGTAGAGGCAGTTGCGGATCAGCGTCGACTTGCCGGAGCCCGAGACGCCGGTGACGGCCACGAACTGGCCGAGGGGGATGGTTACATCGATGTTTTTGAGGTTGTGCTCTTTCGCGCCGCGGATGGTGATGGCGCCAAAGGTGTCGCTGAGAGAGGAAGGACGCTCGACGACGGTTGCCGGAGTTTCAGACCCGCGGGGCGGCCCGACATACAGTACCGCTCCCCCGTACTCCCCCGCACCCGGCCCCAGCTCGATGGTCTGATCAGCGCCGGCGATGATGGTCGGATCGTGCTCGACGACGATGACCGTGTTCCCGGCGTTGCGCAGACGCTTGAGAACGGCCAGAAGACGCTCGCTGTCGCGCGCGTGCAGGCCGACCGTCGGCTCGTCGATGACGTACATCGTCTCGGTCAGCGAGCTGCCGAGGGCCGCGGCAAGATTGATCCGCTGCGACTCGCCGCCGGAGAGGGTTCGCGTCTGGCGGTCGAGCGTCAGGTAGGAGAGACCGACCTCGTCGAGGTAGGTCAGGCGGTTGACGATCTCGCGCCGGAGATGACCTGACAGCGCCTCCTCCGATTTCGAGAACGGAAGGAACTCCCAGAAGCGCCGGGCATCGCGCACGTTCATGGCGAAGAGATCGCCGATGGTCAGCCCGCGGAAGGTGACGTAGGACGCCGATGCCTTCAGCCGCGAGCCATGGCACTGCGGGCACGGCTCGTAGCTGCGGTACTTGGCCAGCTTCACCCGGACGTGGATCTTGTACTTCTTGGTCTCCAGCCACTCGAAGAAGCCCTTGATGCCGTACCATTTGCTCCGCCCGTTGTAGAGCAGCTCCCATTGCTCGGCGCTCAGGTCTTTGACAGGAACGTCGAGCGGCAGCCGGTACTTGGCGGCGGCCTTCCGGAGGTCGTCGTAGCAGTCTTCGTATCCGGCGGAGTTCCACGGAGCAATCGGCATCTCATCGAGCCGCAAGGCGCGGTTCGGGATGACTTTCTCCATGTCGATGCCGATGATCCGCCCGTAGCCCTGGCAGTTCGTGCAGGCGCCGAGCGGCGAGTTGAAGGAGAAGAGATGCGGCGTCGGCTCGATGAACTCATTGCCGCACTTGTTGCAGGAGAAGCGCGAGGTGAATCGGTGACTGATCCAATTCCCGTCACCGCCGTCCTCGAGGATGTTCACGTTCCCCTTCGAGACCTCAAAGGCCTGTTCGATGGCTTCAGTGATCTGTCCGGTGCGCTCCGGATCGACTCGCAGGCGATTGATGACCAGCTCCAGCGACGTGAAGTCGTTCGTATCGGTCTCGTTGAGATCGCGCACCTCGCCGCCGATCCAGGCCCGGTAGTAGCCCGCTTTGACGAGCTGCGTCAGCACTTCGCCGCGGTTTTCCTTCTCGAAGAAGATCGGAGCGAGAACGACGATCCGCTTCCCCTCCAGCGACTCGGCGATGGCTTTCGTGATCGATTCCGGCGTCTCGCGGCGCACGGTGACCTGGCAATCGGGACAGATCGTCTCCCCCGCGTAGGTCATGAAGAGCCGGATGTGGTCGGCCAGCTCGGTAGCGGTCGCGACCGTGGATCGCGCGTTCTTGACCGTGTTCCGCTGCTCGATGGCGATGGCCGGGAGGATCCCCGTGATCTCGTCGATGTCCGGCCGGTCGATGCGCTCGAGGAACTGCCGCACATACGTCGACATCGACTCCACGAACCGCCGCTGCCCCTCGGCATAGAGAGTATTGAACGCCAGCGACGACTTCCCGGAACCAGACGGACCCGTCAGTACCGTGAGCTGGCGCTGCGGGATATCGACCGAAACGTTCTTGAGATTGTGCGTCCGCGCCCCGCGAATGGAGATCGTGCGTGAGGGCATGTCGAGGTGAGAACGTGTGCCGGGTGGGTGGTGTTCCGGGTTTGGTTAGTAGGGTTACTGGGTTGCTGGGTTGCTGGTTGCTGGGTTGCTGGTTACAAGTGACTTGCGTCGGCAGCAACCCTGCAACCAAGCAACTCTGCAACCTTCAGATCCTGACGTTGTGCCGCTGGTAAAAGTTGTAGTCCCCCAGCCTTGCCCGCAACTTCTGCACGACATCCTCGGGTAGCCAGGCATCGCCGGCGGTCACGTTGGTCTCGACCTGGTGGATGTTCTTCGCCCCGGGGATGGCGGTGGCAACGGCGTCGTTGGCCAGGACGAAGCGGAGGGCACCTTCGATCAGGGTGCGGGCCGTGCCGCCGATGATCGACTTCACTTCGTCGACGCGGTGAAGCGCTTCCTGGAGCCGGCGCGGCGTTAGGAAGTTCTGGCGGATGTCGTCGGTCGGGAACGTGCTGTCGATCCGGAACTTGCCGGTGAGGAGGCCGGAAGCGAGCGGCACACGGGCGATGATGCCGTAACCCTTTTCCTTCGCCATCGGAAAGAGCTCCTCCGCCGGCGCCTGGTTGAGGATGTTGTAGAGCACCTGCAGCGTATTGCCCCATCCTTGCCGCACAACCTCGAGACCCTCCTCGGGATTGGAAACCGAGACACCCCAGAAGCGGATCTTGCCGTTGTCCTGCAACCGCTCCATGGCGTCCTGGATCTCTTCGCGGCGCAGGTCGTCGATGGTCGGGTTGTGAACCTGGTAGACGTCGATGTAATCGCTGCGCAGGCGCTTCAGAGAGCCGTCGACGGCGACGAAGATGTGCTGTTTCGAGAAGTCTTTTTTCAGCTCGCCGGTCGAATTGCGGACGACACCGACCTTCGTAGCGATGATGACGTCCTCCCGTTTGCGCGAAAGGACGATGCCAAGGAGCGACTCGCTGCGGCCGAAGCCATAACTGTCGGCCGTGTCGAAGAAGGTAACGCCGAGGTCGCGGGCGCGCCGGATCGCGGCAAGCGATTCTTCATCGGTCGTCCGTCCCCATCCCAGTGGAGTCCCCGACGCTTCCGATGGACCGCCGATGGCCCAGCCGCCGAAGCCGATGGCGCTGACTGTGATACCGGTCTTCCCGAGCTCGCGGTACTGCATCGCCCCCGATTCTAAGTCACTGCTGCGGCTGGAGTGTGACGTTGATGACGTGGGGGTCGTGGTCGTACATGGCGCCGGTGACGCGATCGACGACGAATCCGGCCGCACCGGCGAGACCGACGATGAGCCATCCGTTAGCAGTCGAGCCGTTAGCCTGGAGACCTTCTGAAAACAGGTAAATCGGCAGTCCGAGTGTCGGAGCGAAATTCAGCCAGTACGCGGCGGTAAAACCGCGCTCGATCTGCACGTTCTGCGTCTTCATCCCGTTCTTCTCGATGTTCACGTTGCAGCCGTCCGCTTTCCGCGGAATCGTCAGACGCGCCGGCGTCGTGCCGCTGGCGGAGATATTGCCGGCGCATCGGATCGTGGCGGTGGCGCCGGACGGACTCGATTCGACGCTGATCACTTCATGGGATCCGTGCGAGATCGTGGCGCATGACGAAAGAAGGCAGCCGATGAGCAGCAGCGCAACATAGCGCATATCGTTTTCCTTTACAGGCGGACCTGTTTGACCTCGATGATGGCCTGGAAAAAGCGGAGTGCGTTCATGGTATCGGCGTCCAGCACGGAGTCGATGGTAACAATCGCCAACGCTTTGCCGCCGCTGGCCTCGCGTGCCAGGTTGTATTCGGCGATGTTGATCTCGCGTTCGCCGAGGATCGTGCCGACCTTGCCGACGACGCCGGGAACGTCCTTGTTGATGATGTAGAGCAGCGTCCCCTCCGGTTTGAACTCCACGCGGAAGTTGTTGACCGAAACGATGCGCTGATTCTTCTCGCTGAACAGCGTCGCCGAGACACAGGTCTCGTCCGTGGCGGATGAGGCGCGGAACGTGACCAGATTCGTGTAATCGACAGGCATCGGATGCGTCGTCGCGGCGATGGCGATGCCGCGCTGCTGCGCGACCTGCTCGGCGTTGACGAAGTTGACCGACTCCGAAAGGTGCGTCGTCAGCATCCCTTTCAGCGCTGCCACGGAGATGATCTTCGTCAGATGTTCGTCGATGCCCCATAGCTCCACCGCGGCACGCGTGATGGGACCACTGATGATCTGGGAGGCGAAGAGGCCGAGCTTTTCCGCCATGTTGATGAGCGGCGCCGCATCGGCGTCGGCCAGGCCCTCGAACGGCAGGTTGACCGCGGAGACGAAGATCGAGCCGCGCAACGCGTCGATCACCATTTCCGCCGTCTGCACGGCCACGCGGTCCTGCGCCTCGATCGTGTTCGCGCCGATATGCGGCGAGAGGATGATGTTCTTCGCCGTGAGGAGCGGATTGCCCCTCGGCGGCTCTTCGACATAGACGTCGATCGCGGCGCCGGCGATCTTGCCGCTGTTCAGCGCATCGGCCAACGACTGTTCGTCGTAGATTCCGCCACGGGCGATGTTGAGGACGACTACCCCCGCTTTCATTTTGGACATTTCCGCCGCGCCGATCATGCCGCGCGTTTCATCCGTCAGTGGTGTGTGGACGGTGATGACGTCCGCGCGTGCCAGGAGATCGTCGATCGAGACGCGCTCGGCGCCCACTTTCTCAAAGACGCTCGGCGGAATGTACGGGTCATAGGCGATCACGCGCATGCCGAAGGCGCGTGCACGGATCGTGATCCGTGTGCCGATGCGCCCCAGGCCGATGATTCCGAGCGTCTTGCCATCGAGCTCCGTGCCGAGGAACTTCGAACGGTTCCATTCGCCCCGCTTCACGCTCGCATGTGCCTCGGGGATGTTGCGGCAGAGGGCCAGGAGCATGGCCATGGTGTGCTCCGTGGCCGACATGATGTTGGCCGTCGGCGCGTTGATGACGAGGATGCCGCGCGCCGTGCAGGCATCGACGTCGACGTTGTCCAGACCTACCCCGGCGCGGCCGATGATGCGTAGCCTCGTCCCCGCATTCACCAACTCCTCGGTGACGGCCGTTCCGCTGCGCGTAATGAGCGCGTCGGACTCGGAGACCGCTTGCAGAAGCTCGGCACCTTCGAGGCCGGGCCGGTAGTCGACATCCATATCGCTCGCCGCGCGGAGAATGGCCAATCCGGAATCGGCTAGCGTGTCGGTGACGAGGATGCGGAATGTGGTCTCGGTCACTCGTTCACCTCATCGACGTTGAACGTGACTGTTACAAGTCCATGCTGCTGGGACCACTCGAATAACTTGTCGTCAAACGGAGCAAAGGTCGTTATTTTCTTGACGGGTATGAGGATAGCGTGACGCTTAGCGAGCTCGTCGTCGAGTTCAGATTCTGTTGGCTTTGCACTGGAAGTGATATATGGCGTAGTGAACTCGAGAAGGCCGTCGCCGCTATTGCGACGGCCGCTCATGATCGGGGCAACTTCAATGTACCGCTCGGTCTCGTCGGGATCCGTCGTGAAATCGGTCAGGAAACCGACATACACCTTTCCACCGTCAACGCCGACGATCACTAACTCTTTTTCCATCTGTCGACAGCGAAAGAGAAAGATATCGGATGGTCGCAACCTAGGCGACAGTCCGGTCACCACCTTCTCCGCGGTTGAAAAGAGCTTTCGACCCCAGGTAGCCACCGTTGCTACCAAGGGCGACGCCCCGACCGCCACTGCCCACAAGCCCGAGTTGATGAAGGGAAAATGGGATCTCCACCAGGCAGCAACCGCCAACTTACCTAGTTCCGGGGACCACGCCGGAAGGAGACCAATCGAATGCTCCCAACCCGACGCTAGCAAGAGGGCGATCACATAAGAAAGAATGCCGAAACCTGCCGCTTGGAAGAACCACTCGTAACTCTGTTTACTCCGGAGAGGATTGACATGGAGAAACAGCAAGAACGCCAAGTAGCCAGGCACGAGCCAGACCGCAAGCTCAGCAGCGGGCAAATCGTTAACCTAGTTTCTTCTGTGGTCTTGCAGCCGTCGTCGTGCGTGGTTGACTCGCCGGCTTCAGGATTCTGACAATCGTCGGCCAGTTTTCCTTCATGACTTTGCCTGCGTCAACCTGCCGAGAACCGTCTTCCCGCACTCGAAGTTGCTTCAACTTGGTGTTGCTCATGTAGCTAATGATATGACGAAATCGTGCCCGATCTGCGTCGAGTCATTCGGCAGCGACCTCGTCCAACGCGTCGAGCATGGCGTTGAGATCGTCGAGCTGAATGTCGCCCATGTGTCCGATGCGGAATGTGGTCGCTTTCCACTTGCCATAGCCGCCGCCGAGTGTGAAGCCGCGCTTTTTCATCTCGGCGCGGATTTCATCGGGCGCACGATTGGGGACGAGCGCGGAGACGGTGGCTGACGCATACTCCGGATCGGCCGCGAGCTCCGCGTAGGCGGCCGTACGGCGAATGGTCGTGTCGCGCATGTCCTGGTGGCGGCGGTAACGGGCGTCCAGGGTCTCGACGTTGATGATGTCGTCGAGCTGTCTGGCCAACGCGTAGAAATGCGGGATTGACGGTGTGCTTGGGACGTTTCCCTCGTCCGCGTGCTTTTTGTAATTGAGAAAGTCGAGGTAGGTCCCGCGGTACGGCCGTTTGCGGCACCGCTCGAGCGCGCGGGCGGAGACGGCGAAGACGGTGATACCGGGCGGGAGGGCGATCCCCTTCTGCACGCTGGCCAGGCAGACGTCGAGTCCCCATTCGTCGAACTGGACCGGGATCCCGCCGAGCGACGAGACCGCGTCGACGAGAACGAGCGTGTTGGGCGACTCCTCGTGCACGACGCGCGCGAGCGTGGCCACGTCGTTCGTGACGCCGGTCGACGTCTCGTTATGAGTAAGCGTTACCGCGTCGTAGTGCGTGCGCCGCGACGTCAGATGATCGGCCAGCCTTTCGGGATCGACGGCATTTCCCCAGCCGGCGTTCAATTGATCGACCTCGAGGCCGAGGGTCTGGCCGATGGCCAGCCAACGCTCGGCAAATGCGCCACAGGTCGTTACGAGCACGCGCCGCGGCACGCAGTTCGTGAGCGCCGCCTCGAGGATGCCCGTTCCGCTGCAGGCGGCCACGAATGTGTCCTGCGTCGTTCCAAAGAGCGGCTTGAGATTCGCGACGACGCGCACGAAGAGCTCGCCGAACTCCGCCGATCGATGGGCGATCATCGGCCGGGTCATCTCCTGCAGGATTTCGGGTCGAACCCACGTCGGGCCAGGGACGAAGAATTTGGCGGCGGTCATAAGAGATAGCTCAGCAAGTCAGGCAGACTGGTGATGTAGACGTCCGCATTCTCCTTCACACGCGGGCGGACGACAACGCCGCCGAAGCCGATAAAGAGATCGACGGCCGGCCTGGCTTCGAGATCGCTCGCCCCATCGCCGACAAACGCCGCTTTTCCGTGCGAACGGGCACGGATGTCGCGCACCACAAGCTCCTTCCCACCGGGCCGGGTGAGAAAGGAACGGCGATCGAAGTCTTCGTAGCCGCCGATCTCATCAAACGTCAGCGCAACGGCATGCACGTTTCGGCGCGGAATCTTCAGCTCGTCCGCAAGCGGAAGCACGGCCTGTTGGATGCCGGCGGTCACGAGATGGACGACTACTCCGCCGTTCTGCAGTGCCGCAATGGTCTCCTTCGCGCCGCCGACGAGCGAGCAGACGTAGGTCGCCGCAAGTTGTTCAACCTGTTCACGTCCCGGCCGGATCCTCTCCAGACGCGTTGCGTACACCTGATCGAGCGGGATCTCTCCGTTCATCGCGGCGCCTGTGAGTCTGGCGATCTCGGGATCGCCGCCGGCAAGCACGTCGATTCCCTCGATGGTGACGAGGGTGGAGTCGACGTCGAAGAAGGCGAAGCGGTAGGTCATGGTTGCCGGTTACTGAGTTGCTGGGTTGCTGGGTTACTGAGTTGCTGGGTTACTGAGTTGCTGGATTGCTGGAAAAGCTGTGCACGCAGCAACCGAGCAACCCTGCAACCCTGCAACCATCTCAAGCACGAGCAACCACCCTCACCAGATCGCCGAACCTCTCCAGATAGTGATCCGGCTTCGCCGCCCGCAGCGCCTCGGCGGTTGACGATCCTGTGGCGACGACCGCGACGTCGATCCCGCTGTTGCGCGCGGCGTGGACGTCGATCGGCATGTCGCCGACAAAGAGGGCCTCGGAGGCAACGCAGGAGGTCGCCTCCAGCGTGTGAAGGACGTGTCGTGCTTCCGGCTTGCGCGCGCCGGCCAGATCGGGGCCGACGATCGCGCAAAAATAGGGCGCCAGCTCCAGGAACGTAAGGATCTTTTTCGAGAACGACGTCGGCTTGTTCGTGCAGACGGCCATCAACACTCCGAAGCTGTTGAGTGTGGCCAGCGTCGTCTCGACGTCGGCCAGGATCGTCGACTCTTCGCAGCAGATTTCGTCGTAACGCGATTCGAAGGCGTCTTTCACGCTGCGCGGCACCTCATCGCTGCCGAACGCGCGGCGGAGGAGGGTGTCGAGACCATCGCCGACGAAGTCGCGGATGCGCGCGGCGCTCAACTCGTGGAGGCCATGCTTGCGCCGCGCAAAGTTGACCGCCTCCGCAAGCGCCGCGTACGAATCGACGAGCGTTCCGTCGAGATCGAAAAGGACTGCGCGGTAACGAAGCGGTGGCAAGGTCATGCCCGAGGGCAGATTCTATCGCCGCGCCCGCGCCGGACGTGGAGAATGGCGGGATGAAACGTGCGCTGGCTGCGCTGCTCTTTCTCCCCCTCCCTCTATTCGCTGCTGAAGGCAAAATTGTCATCGGGCTCGAAGCGCTCGGCGATTCGCAGCAGGGAGGCGTCGTTACGCGCGTAACGTATCGCTTCACGGTTCCGACCGACGCGCCCTCCGGAGTGCCGCTCGTCATCACCGGATCGATCTCGCAGAACGGCGAGGTCGTGAAGCGCTTCCGCTATCCCCTTTCGGAAACCACCACCAGTCCGCTGACGTCCGTCCAGACCCTGCCACCCGGCGAGGTGGAAGTCGAGGCGCGGCTCATGGTGCCGCTCGAAGAGCAGACGCCGGTGATCCTGGCCAAAGCGACGCAGAAGTTCACGATCGTCAAAACAGACAAGGTCTATGTCGCTCACGAAGGCGATAACGCCGAAGCCATCCTCGCCGAGGGAGTCGTGCCGGAGGCAAGCGGCACCGTGAGAATCATCGCCCCGAGGCGTGACGTCGCTCCGAACCTGTTCATCGTCGAAGTCGATGTGCAGCCTCCGGTCACGCGCGTCGAGTTCTGGGTGGAAGGCAAGAAGACCCTGGCCCGCAACGCTCCCCCTTACCGCGCGGAGCTCGACCTCGGCGCACTGCCGAAGCGGGTCGAAGTGCGCGCTGTCGGTTACGACGCCCAGGGACACTACATCGACGCGGACTCGTTCGTCGTCAACGAGCACGAGACGCCGCTCGAGGTAAAGATCATCCGAACCGTCACTCCTGACGATGTCTCGCACTTCAAACTAAGCGTGCAGAATCCGAAGGCGACGACGATCAAATCGGCGGTTTTTTTCGCAGGGCAAAAGAAGCTTTACGAATGGCCCGCTCCGCCGTACGCGATCGACATTCCCAACTCCAGGCTGCGGAACGTCGAGTTTGTCCGAGCCTCCGTGACCGACGAAACGAATTACGAGGCCAGCGACCTCCTCTTTCTCAACGGCCAGCGCTTTTCCGAGGAGATCGAAGTGAACCTCGTCGAGCTGCCTGTGATGGTCACTGACGCTTCCGGCGTGCCGGTGACCGATCTCAAGGAAGCGGATTTCAGCGTCTTCGAGAACGGCAAGCCGCAGAAGATCACCACGTTCAATTACGCTTCGAACCTGCCCATCTCTGCCGGCGTGCTGATCGATCATTCGGGAAGCATGAAGCCGCGGATGGAGCAGGCGAAGTCGGCGGCGTTGGAGTTTTTCAAGCGGATCATGAAGGGGGGAGACCGCGCCTTCGTGACCGGCTTTGCCTTCGATGCCACATCCGGCTCGCCGTTCGTGACGGACGTGTCATCGCTCGAGTCGCAGGTGCGCGCCATCCCGGAGGCGAGCGGCGGCACGGCGCTCTACGACGCCATCATCACCGGCCTTTATCGCTTCCGCACGCTCCAGGGGCGCAAGGCGCTGATCATTCTCACGGACGGCGAAGATACGACGTCGCGGACGACGTATGAGGAGATGCTGACCTACGCCCGCTCCGCGCGCGTGCCGCTTTACTTCATCGGCGTCGGCCTCGGATTGTTCGACGCCGGCGGCACGTCGAAGATGAGAGCGCTGGCCGCGGAGACCGGCGGCATCGCCTACTTCATCCATGACATCAAGCAGATCGGGGAGACCTACGCCCAGCTTGAGAAGGATCTTCGCTCGCAGTACCTGATCGCTTACAACACCCAGTCGACGACAAAAGACCGCACGTACCGAAAAGTCGACGTGAAGGCCAGCCGCCCCGGAACGACGGTGCGGACGATCCGCGGGTTCATCCCGTAATGCGCAGGGCGGCCACCATCCTTCTGGTCCTGGCGGTGGCCTGTACGCCACCGCGTCCACGCAACAGTCATGGGCTGGCCGTCGACGTCGATCTTCGCGGCGCGCCAGTGACATTGCTCCACTTCTGGGCGGCGTGGTGCGGACCATGCCGCGAAGAGTTGCCCCGGTTCGCCGCCTTCGCCGCCGAGCACCACATGCGAGTGGTGGCCGTCTCCATGGATCGCAACTACCCGTCCGCGGAGCGTTTCCTTCGCGAGCACAACATCGAGATGGAAACGCTGATCGACGACCGTGGCCGCTTCGCCGCGAAGAATCATGTGCGAGTCATCCCGACCACGATCGCCTATGACGCGGAGGGAAAGTTGATCGATCGCTTTGATCAATCGGTGGATTGGAGCGATCCGGCGGTTGCCAGGAGAGTTCTGCGGTAAGCCGCATCAACTGCGCGCTTCGCGCGCGTTGTCGGTTATCAGTTGTCGGTTGTCGGCAGGGGCGTGCCAGCCGGCGCAACGAACTGATAACCGACAACCGATAACTGACAACTCTCACCTCGTTGCGCGCGCGTTGCCGGTGCTTCCCAACTTCTACGGGTACATCCTCTTGTACGTCGACGCCAGCATCACCACATGCTTCACGTACGTCCGCGTTTCGCGGTAGGGGATGGCCTCGATGAACTCGTCCATCGGTTTGCCGGCTGCGGCGCGGCGCCACTGCAGGACGCGGCCCTGGCCGGCGTTGTAGGCGGCGATGGCCAACTCGTCGCTGCCGTTGAAGAGGTTCACCAGCATTTTGTAATGGGCCGTGCCGAGGCGGATGTTCGTCTCCGGATTGTCGAGGTGCGGCGCGATGTGGATGTTTGCCGCCAGCTCGCGCCCCGTGGCAGGCATGAGCTGCATCAGCCCCGTCGCGCCGACGGCCGATTTTGCCCGGGCGTTGTAGTAACTCTCCTGGTGGATCAACCCCATGATCGCGTACGGATCGACGCCATTCTTGCTCGCATACTTGCGGATCCAATCGTCGTACTTCAGCGGGTAATACATCTTCAGGAAGTACGGTGGAACGGAATCCTGCTCCACCGTGGCCAGCGCGGGGAAAGCGCTGCGAAGCGCCTTGAGCATGGGGATCGTGTTCCCGGAAGCGTGATAGAGGTCGGCCAGCAGAGCATCGGCGAACTGCTGATTTCCGCGGCCGCGGTTCTTGTCGATCTCCTGCTGCGCGTCGCGAAAGTCGGATAAGGCCGTCAATTCGTATCCGAGCCGTAGCTCCTTAGGCATGTTCTGTTCGGCGATGTCTCGCCAGTCGGGACGATTACCCGTCAGCGGATTGTCGTTCGAGGCCTGCCGTTTTGCGCCGCGCTTCTCCGCCTCGATGGCGTAGATGTCGTCGTACGGGGCGGAAGCCAGCTCGTGATACGTCGCCGCCGCTTCGGCCTTCCTGCCGAGCCTCTCGCCACAGCGTGCGTACCAGTACATCGCCTGGCGCTTCGTGTTCGGACTGCGGTAGGAGTCGCGGACGAAGGCGAGCAGATCGCGCGCGCCGTTCAGGTCGCCGCGCGCGTACGCGGCCCAGGCCTTGTCCCAGAAATGCTGGAGACCCGCTTCCTGCGACGGATCGAGCTTTGCCAGTTTGACGATGAGCTGCTGTTCATAGTCATCCTGATTTTTGACCTCGGCGAGGCCGATGAGGGTGTTGAGTACACCGATCCGCACCTCGTCGGCGAGCGGAAGGGGCAGGAGGTCCTTCAACCGTTCCGCGGAGAGATGATCGTATTCGTCCTTCTTCGCTTTCTTTGCCAGGTCGACCAGTTGGACGTTCTTTTTGACGTTCTTGAATCTCTTCTTCTTCCCCTTTGCATTGACCTGTTGCTTTACGACGATCGTTTTCGTGACCATCGGATTGATCGACGACGAAAGCGCGCGGTAGTTCTGCGATGCCGTGAAGATGGCCGGGATGGCGATGCGGTACGCACCGGAGGCGAGCGGCTCCAGGACCTTGTTCGACTCCTCGAAGCGATGAAGTTGATTGAGCGCCAGGCCGCGATTGAGCGCCACGGGCAAACGCAGGTCGGCCGGAACACCGCTGGTATCGAGGGCGGTCAGTTCATCGAGCGCGTTCTGCGGATCACCGTCTCGAAGAAGGGAAACAGCACGCGTGAGCCGCTCGGCGTCCGACAGCTTGACCGGCGCATCCTTCGCCACGCCGGTGATGGCGCGAACGAGCTCGATAGCGTGCGGTGCCTGGGCGGCACGCGGATTCCTGATGGCGATGTTGCGTGCATCGTAGAGAACGGACGCGATGTCGCCACGAGCGAAGGAGGAGTCGATGGCACTCCAGCGCGCGCTTGCGGCGATCGCGGAGTTGTCCGCCTGTGCCGCGACATCGTCGAAAACCAGCGCCGCGTGACGCCAGTCGGCGATCGAGGCGTAAAGCCCGCCGAGGTTCAGGCCGGCATCGGTCTGTACGACGAACGCGGGATGACGCCGCCAGAGCTGCGCCAGCGTCGCACGCGCGCGCGCACGCTGGCCGGCGAGCTGGCATGCGTTGGCGAGGTAGTAGAGACGGTACTGCTCTACCGCCCGCTTGCCGAAGGTGAAGGACGAGAACTGCGTTACCGCCTCGGCGCCGTCCCCGCGGCGGAGAGCCTCGAGCCCCGCGTCGTAGGCAGGCCGCAACTTCTCCAGATCGGGCGGCGCTTCCGGCACGGCCGGCACGACGAACTCACGGTTAGGCCCGCGATGGGGCCGCACCAGAAGCACGATGACGACGGCCATCACCGGAGCCAATACCGCCGCAACCACGACAACCCAACGCCGACGAGCCCTCATCCGGCTGCGTCCGGTGCGAAAAATGGGCCGTAATGCTGCGCTGCGCGCGTTGTCTGCCGGCTGACGCCGGCGTTGTCGGTTGGTTTGCGACAGGATGGTTACGAACCAACCCCGTCTTGTACGCGCGAAGCGCAAGCTACGCGCGAAGCGCAAGCTACGCGCGTTAGCGCAGACAACGCGCGCGCAGCGCGCAGTTCTACAGCCCCAACGCGCCCGCGTCGCCGTCGGCAAGGATCCTTACCAGCTCATCGTAGAAGTAGTTCGACGACTTTCGCACATCCTCGGCTATCCGCTCGTCGTACATCTGGCGGCTGCGATCGATGTCTTCCTTGAGGCGCTCGTAAAGATCCTTGTTCTTGCGCCCGGCGTCGACCTTCGGCTCGTTGTAGAGCTTGATCTCGGACACCAGCAGCCGGGCGAAACGGCGGGCTTCGTCGTGCCGTTTCGCATCGTCGCCCGCCGGCCCGGGGCCGCTGGTACCGCCGCGCGTAATGTTCGGCGGCGGGATGTACTGCGTGCTGGGCCGCTCTTCCTTTTCCTGAATCGCAGGCGGTGGTGGTGGCGGCGGCGGAACCGGACGCGGTGGCTCCAATGCAGGAATGGCCGTCGTCATGAAGGACGCCGTAGCCGTTCTTCCGGATGACGGTGCCCCGAAATCGGTATCCGGCATCGAGAAGGCCGGCTTGGCGGCGGCCGGCGTCATCATCTCGCGCAACTGGTCCGCGGATACCGCGACCGTTGCGTCCTGCGATTTCTCGACGACCGGAGCCGGTGGGACGGGCCGTTGAGGTTGAGGAGCAGGTGCGGGGGGGACAGGTCGCGGCGCCGGAGCGGGTGCCGGTGGTGCTGCCGTAGTCGTCTCCGGATCGTTGAGACTCGGCGACGGCGTCTTCTTCCGAATCGACAGCGTGTCGATCAGCAGCCCGGTCGTGAAGACGAGGAGCTCGATCGAGGCGGGGTCGAGTTTCGACGCATCGAGCTCGGTGGCGTCGACGTAGACCGCCGCGGCGACCTTGTCCTTGATGACCATCGGCACGAGGATCGCCTGAACGGAGGCGGAGACGCCGAGCCGCGTGGAGAGATTCGCGCCATCCCAGATCACGACCTGTTCATTGCGCAGGACGCGATCGAGCTCGGGAATCAGCCCGGGAGCGGCGTTGAAGCGCTTCACCATCTCGTCGTTTCCGCCGGCAGCGGTGAAACCGACACCCTTCCAGCCGCTGAACGTCTCGCCGCGCAGGATCAGCATGGCCGCGCGTGAACCGAAGTCCAGGCACTGCTCGAGGAGGGCATTGAGGATGTCGACCTGCGACTTGCCATGCTCGACGGTCTGCACCGCCTTCTTCACGCGCGAGGCGCCCGAGCCGGCCGGAGCGCTGACTACCGGGGGCGGCAGCGCGGCGGTGATGCTCTCCTCCAGCTCACCGATCGACTTCTGAATGTGGGGCATGAAGGAGACGGCGTTGACGTCGGCCTGAACGCTCTGGAGCGCTGCTTTGAGCTGCGAGTCGACGACCTCGCGGACGTCTTCGATGGAGGAGCGAATCTCGCCCACCAACTTCTCCATCGCATCGCGGACATGCGCTTCAATCGAGCCCGCGACTTCGTCGCCCCTCACGGCCATAAGTCCTCCGAATCCTGTAGGTTGTATAAAACCCGCGGATGGCGCCGGATTATAGCGCAGAGAACGTGTGCTACTTTGATAGGCGATGCGCCGCTTCCTCATCCTGATCGTTCTCGCCGCGGTGTCTTGCAGCGGCGGCGGCCGCGACGCCGCCGACAACCAGTCGGAATGGCTTCATGTCCTTCGCCACAAACAGGCGGCATCGGCGCCGAACGCACCCACTCAGGCGAAACAGGTCTACGCCGACACGCTCGGGGCATTCGTTCTGCGCCATCCGACGCACAGCCGCGCCCGCGAGGTCTACCAGCACATCCAGATCGACTTCGCCCGTGAGCTTGCCTCTCTCGGCCGTTATCAGGATGCCGTTCGAATCTATCGCGCCGTGCTCGTGCACGATCCCAGGAACGTCGCCGCTCTCCGCGGACTGAACGACGCCGTCGATCACCTGGCCGTTTCGCACGAGAAGTTGATGGCTCTGGAGAAGGGGATGTCCCAACGCGACGTCGCCAACCTCCTCGGCAAGCCGATCCCGGGCTGGCAGGTTCGTAACGAGCGTCCGGACACGACAATCGAGTCGTGGTACTACCGCCGGACCGACGGCGGCGTGGCTGGCGTCTATTTCCGCGACGGCGTACTTTTCGCGGCCGAAGAGAACTCGCAAGCGAAGTTGGCGCCGTTGATGAAGCAGTAGATGATTGGTTGCCGAGTTGTCAGGTTGCTAGGCGGATGCGAAGCAACCCTTTAACCTGGCAACCCAGCAACCAATCCATCGCCCGTCGGAATCGCGCCAGCAACCGCTTCGTTCACTTCGCCGCATGCCTATCTACGAATACCAGTGCACGAAATGCAATGACCGGACGGAGGTCATTCAGAAATTTACCGATCCTCCCTACGCGGCGTGCACGAAGTGTGGCGGCGAGGTGAAAAAGTTGGCCTCCGCGCCGGCCATCCAGTTCAAGGGGTCGGGTTTCTACAAGACCGATTACGCCAGCGCGTCGTCGAAGGCCGACACGAAGTCGGAAGGCAAAAGCGAGTCCTCGTCGAGCGACAGCAAGCCGTCCGAAACGAAGAGTGAAACGAAGAGCGAATCGAAGACGGAATCGAAGAGTGAGACCAAGAGCGAAACGAAAGCCGAAACGAAATCAGCGCCAAAAACGGAGTCGAAGAGCTCCGAATAGGTAAGTCAGACGATATGGGTAAAGCCCGGGAACTGAAGAAGCGAGCTGACTCGATGCTCGAGGAGGTTTTCCGGTCTCTGTTCGAAGAGATCGACACGGAGAAGATCCGCCGTGATGTGGCCGCGCTCAGAGAGAGTGAGCCCGACTTCCACTCCCGTGACCATGCCCGTCTGCTCGTGCGCCGCACCGCTCTCCGGTGCGCAGCCGCCGGAGCGGTCTCCGGACTCCCCGGCGGAATGATTGCCATCGGGACGCTCGGCGCGGAGCTGGCCTTCCTCGTCTTTCAGCAGTTCCGCCTGATCCTCGGCATCGCCACCGTTTACGGACAGGAGCCTTCGCAGCGGGAGCGTTTCGCGGAAGCGATGTCCTGTCTCGCCTATGCGTCGGGAGTCGGCATTGGGAAGCAGGGCCTTGCCACGATGCTCGAATCGGCGACGATGGAAGGCGGCGTCATCGCCGAGAAACTCGGCGCGAACTTCGTCCGCGAGCGGCTGGCCAAGGCCATTCCGTTTGTCGGAATCGTGTCCGGCGGCGCGCTCAACTATGTTTCCGTCCGGGCGGTCGGCCGCGCCGCGATCAAGTTTTACGAGTCGCAGATCGACACGGTCATCGCCGATGAGATCTGGGCCGAAGGCGATCGCGAGCACGCATGAGCGGGCCGGCTTCGGCCTGGTCCGCGACACTGGAATGTGTTGCGGAACATCGCCGTTTGAGCGCGGTAACTGAGCATGAGCAAGTACGCCATGGATTCGACGATGGAAGTCCGCTCGCCGTTTTTCGAGCGGCGGCGCCTCCGCCGTATCCGCATGATCGTCGAGCTCACGCTCAATCTCGTCGGGAGTGACATGACCGTGTCGCACCGCGAAGCAAGATGCCTCGTCCGCTGTGCGCGAAAGGCGATTCTCGAGCTTCATCCCGGGTTCGAGCAGCGCTACGAGCGGATCGTCCGGCCATACTTTGAGCGCGTTCTGGCCAGCCGCTGGCCGCATGAACAAGCGCTCGACGACGATTGCTGCGACGTCGTCAATTAGGCCGGCACGGCCGGCGGCGCTGGTTGCCCAAGGCTCGGCACCATCTACGCTCGATCGTTTTGCCGCGCAGACTCCTATTCTACCGCCGCTCCTTTTTCCAACTCCCGCACGACGCTGATGTCGCCGAACTGCGCCCTGGCGCGCGCGATCTCCGTGCGGGCCGCGTCGCGGATCGGCACGCTCGTGTATCCGACCGACGGATCGTCGGGGACGAGAAAACGGAATTCGATCGGAGCGAGCTGGGCGGGCGGAAACGCATCTCGTCGTGCGAAGACCATCGCCGCATCATCGAAGGCGATGAGCGCCCACTGCTTCCGGCGATAGCGGACGAGAGAGGCCGGCAAGGCGCGCCGTTGCCCACTGGCTACGTCGATGACTTCGATTCTCTTTTGATATTCATCGACCGCCAGAACGGCACGGTACTTCGCGATGAGCGCGTGCCAGGCGCGACTGTCGCGGTGAGCGGCGCCATCCTCCGCGATGAACTCATTAAAAAGCTCGTTCCGGCCGTCGGTCAGCGTTCGTCGCGCGGGGTAGAACGTCCATTCCAGCAATCCGCCGAACTGATCAGCGTTGTAGATGTTCCCGTCGAGTCGATAGGACCGCAGCGCCGCGACAGCCCGCGTCGGAAAGCGCTCGTCGTCGATGCCGAGGCGGTGGATGTCGTGCTGGAAGACCCAGACGAGCGGCAGCAATGCGCATGCGGCGAGCGCGATCGACAGGCGTCTCGGTATCTTGCCGAGCGGCGGGATGAGCAGCGGCAGCGCGGCGAAATAGAGGCCCTGATTGCGCACGTAGCGGTAGGCGAGCGCCGAAAGGATCGCGAACACCGCGAAGCGCCAGGCGTTGGTACGTTTGCCAGGTGCGATGAGAAAGAGCAGCAACACGGCGCCCATCGTCACGTACAGCAGCGGGAAAATCGCGAACGGTGACGGCAGCCACTCGGCATTGATGAAACCGCCGCTTCGGATGTCCGACGTCAGCCGCAGCGGCGCCACGATGGCGTTCCAGCCGAACGGATTCACGAGTAGCGCCGCGGCGCTGGCGGCGGCCACGGTCCAACGCCGCACGTCGATCAGCATCGTGATCATCGCCAGAACCGGCGCGAGAAGTGCCGAGGGATGGACGTTGATCCAGACAATCGTCAGGCAGGCGTACGCAATCGTCAGCGGTATCAGTCGCAAACGCGACCCGAGGAGACCGAGAGCGATGACGATGAGAAGCGCGGCCGCCGCGGCGGGTCGGACGCCCAGACGATCGGACGCCCCCGCGAACGCGATTGCCGCGATGAAAAGCGCGATGCCGGTCTCCTGTTCGCGCGAGGCGAAGACGAAACCGGCCGCAACGATCGCCGCAATCAGCAGCGCGCTGGCGATCGAGATACCGCCGTCACCCGCGATTCCGTGCAGCGCGTAGAGCACGATCTCGTACAGCCACTCACCGTTGATCCACGGTACATGTGCGCTCGCCACCGCCAGCGGATCGAAAACGGGGAGGGCACGATGCTCGACGATCCAGCGCCCGGTGGCCAGATGCCAGAAGTAGTCGTAGCTGCGGATCGGTGCAACGGCAGCGATGGCGACCAGCACGAACAACCCCGCCGCCGCAACGCGCTTCGTCATCGGACGCAGTCTATCCCGTTGGTAAGGACGGACGGAGTGCCCGTGCCGCGTCACTTCACGACGTGCTGGAAGGTGCCGCCGGCGGCGGAGGAGGCACGGCGGCAGGTGCCGGTGGCGCAAGTGGCGCGGAAGGCGCCGTCGGCGTCGCTGTATCGATCTTGATATCGCCGTTTACCGTTGTGATGCGCAGCTCGTAGCGGCCGCCATTCACCTCGCCGGAAACGCGGCGGCTGCCGGGGTGCGAATGAATATTCAGCGGAAACGCAGCCTCGATGTCGCCGTTGACCTGCGAAAAATCGCCGGTGAACGAAGCTGACAGCGGCAGTACCGCGGTCACGCCTCCGTTGACCGTCTTCAGCGTCGCTCCCTGGAACGACTTGGCGAAGCGGGCCTCGATGCGGCCGTTCACCGTATGCGCTTCGACTTCGTTCGACCCGGGCGTATCGATATTCACCCTGCCGTTCACGGTCACAGCCTTCATCTCGCCGTCGACGCCATGGGTGGCGATGCGGCCATTGACGGTACGGAGATCGAGCGCCACGGACGCCGGCACGCGAAGTTCATAGTCGACACGCGTCTCATTGCCGAAGCTGAAGAGGCGGAAGTGATGTTCGTTCCTCCGGCCGATCACCAGCGTGTCGCCGGTGAGCTCGGTGGTGAAGTAGCCAAGGTTCTCTTGCTCATTCCGAGGAGCCCGGCGGCTGCGCACGGAAGCGTTCATCGTGATCTCGCTGTCCGAGCCGGCCTCGATATTGATCGCGCCGTCGATCTCCCGCACCTCGATGTGATGAATCGCCGTGGCAGGCCAGTGCTTTTCGATGTGGGCCGTCCGGCGCTCCATCACGGCGCCGCAGCCCGCGACGAGAAGCATCGCGGAGAGTGAATAGAAGATGCGATTCCGGCTGTTCATAGAGGACCTTGCAGCAGGAAGGTACGAGAACGGGAGAAAAGAGTTTCGCATGACCACGGATGGTTCCCAAACGACGTTGCTGCGCATCGCCGCCTTCCTGGTCGACGCCCTCTCCATCTCGCTGCTCCTGGTGCTTCCCGCCGCGCTCGTGAGTTACACCCTGGCCTGGATCGGCGGCGAGATCAAAGCGATCCAGATCGTCTGGTACGTGGCGCTCAGCATCGTCATGGTGGGGATGCTCCTCCGCGACGGCTGGCGCGGCCGCTCCCTTGGCAAGCAGATCCTGGGCCTGCGCCTGATCACCCCGAACGAGCGACCCTGTGGCTACCTGCGCAGCGTGGCCCGCAACGCCTGGATCCTCGCGCCGGGGCTGAACTTCATCGAAGTCATCCTCGTCGTCGCCGGCAAGCGCCGCATCGGCGACAGAATCGCCAGAACGACGGTCACGGAAGAGTGATCAATCGCCTCTCCGTCAGCGCTTTCGCAAACTCCTCGGCTCGCGACAGCCGCACATCGAAATCGAATTCGTTGCTCTCGCCGTAGCGCTCCGCCGCGAGCATCACGTGCGGCGCGTCGATGAGCCGATAAACCACGCCGAGCTGATCGAACGGGACTTCGATCCTGAACCGTTGATAGACATAGCGATCGCCAATCGGCGCCATGCGCAGCGTCTCCGACGCAGTTTCGCGATACGCCCGCGAAAGACCACCGGTACCGAGCTTCACGCCGCCGTACCATCGCACGACCACCACCGCCACGTCGTAGAGATCCGCTCCTTCGATCGCGCTCAGGATCGGCTTTCCGGCTGTACCGGAAGGCTCGCCCGCGTCGGCGCTCCGCGCGCGCACCTCGCCCTCCGCGAAGAGCCGGAATGCCCAGCAGAGATGCGTGGCGTCGTAGTGCCACTTCGTCAGCGACGCCAGCTCAGCGAAGAAGGCATCGTCGCCGCCGACAGGAAACGCCACGCCGAGAAACTCCGAGCGATCGATCTTCTGCCGAAACTCAGCCGGCGCATCGAGCGTGCGGTAGTGATCGAGCATCTCGGCCTGCTTTCTATCACTCACCATCCATATAATCCGCCCATGTTCAAGATCGAAGAGCTTTTCGCACGTGAAATCCTCGATTCCCGCGGCAATCCGACGATCGAGGTCGACTGCCTGCTCGACTCCGGCGCCTCGGGACGGGCATCCGTTCCGTCCGGCGCGTCGACGGGCTCCCGTGAGGCTCTCGAGCTCCGAGACGCCGACAAGAAACGCTTCCTCGGCAAGGGCGTGCGCAACGCCGTCGACAACGTCGACATCATCGCCAAGGAAGTCGAGGGGATGGATGCTCGCGAGCAGGCCATGATCGATCTCCTCATGAAGCAGATCGACGGCACCGAGAACAAAGGCAACCTCGGCGCGAACGCCATCCTCGGAGTTTCGCTTGCCGTCGCTCGCGCGGCATCGGAGGCCTCCGGTCTGCCGCTTTTTCAATACCTCGGCGGACCGGGAGCACGCACGCTGCCGGTGCCGATGATGAACGTCATCAACGGTGGCGCGCACGCCGATAACAACCTCGACGTTCAGGAGTTCATGATCATTCCGGCCGGCTTCGACGACTTCAGCGACGCGCTCCGAGCCGGTGCCGAGACGTTCCACCATCTCAAGACAATCCTGCACGATCGAAAGCTGACCACCGCGGTCGGTGACGAAGGCGGCTTCGCTCCCGATCTGAAATCGAACGCCGAGGCGCTCGACCTCATCCTCTCGGCGATCGAAAAAGCCGGCTATCGCGCCGGCGAGGAGATCTTCCTTGGCCTCGACGTCGCCGCTTCGGAGTTTTTCTCGAAAGGGCAGTACGCCTTCGAAGGCGAAAAGCGCGACAGCGGGGCGATGGTTGCCTACTACGAACAGCTCCGCGCCAAATACCCGATCATCTCCATCGAAGACGGCATGTCGGAAGGTGACTGGAACGGCTGGAGCGCATTGACGAAAGCGATGGGCGCCGGGACACAACTGGTCGGCGACGACGTCTTCGTCACGAATCCTGCCATCCTGGCCAAGGGGATCGAGCAGGGCGTGGCCAACGCCATCCTGATCAAGGTCAACCAGATCGGCACGCTCACCGAAACCTTCGACGCCATCGAGATGGCCAAACGCGCCGGTTATCGCTCCGTCATCTCCCACCGTTCCGGCGAAACCGAGGATTCGACCATCGCCGACCTCGCGGTCGCCACGAACGCCGGCCAGATCAAGACCGGCTCCCTCTCGCGCAGCGAACGCATCGCCAAGTACAACCAACTGTTGCGCATCGAAGAGGAGCTCGGCGATGCCGCGGTCTTCGCGGGGACATCGATTTTCAGAACGCTGTGAAAACGCCTTTCAAATCGGCACCAGCTTCGCCAACTGCCCGAGCTCAATCACGGGCGCATCCTGCCGGGCAATCGTGACCACATCCTTCCGCCCCAACTGCGCGAGCTGATCGATCTCGAACCCGCGCAACGACTGATCACAAGCGCAATCATTCTCGGGCGTGACGTAGTTCGCGATCACACCGCCGATATGCATCCCACGACGTTCGACCTCGGCGATGAGTCGTTTGCTCTCGGCAATGACGACCCGCTCCGGCCTTGTGACGATGATGACGCGCGTGGAATCGGAACGCATCGCTTCGTCGAGAGCATGAAGAGCGCGCGAAGCGCGGATCAGCTCTTCGCCGAGGGAGCCTGGGGAAATCAACTCGCGATAGCGGAGAAGGATGCGCATGAACTCGCGCACCCACTCGCCGGCGGTCCGCGGTAAATCGATCAGCCGCAGGAAATGTCCCGTTGGCGCCGTGTCGACGATGATGGCCGCCTGTTCCTCATCCGCGATGAGATCCGCCAGCCTGGTGATGGCGAACAGTTCGTCAGCACCGGGAGGAGCGATCTCCACCAGCTTCTTCATCGCATCGGCGTCGTAGGCGACCGTCATCCCGCTGGGGGTGATGGCACCGATGGCGCGCTCGATCTCTTCACCGAGACTGTCGCGAAATTGCCTCCATTTCGCACGCGTATCGATCGTCTCGACCATCAGATTCGCCGGCGGCGCTTCATGTGCGAAGACATCGCGAAGCGTGTGCGCCGGATCGACGGAGATGACGGTGTACTTCTTGTGGCCCGACCGCGCCGCAAGCTGCAGCGCGATCGACGCCGCGGAGGTGGTCTTGCCTACGCCGCCTTTTCCGGCGAGAAAGGTGAGGCGCCCAAGAAGGAGCGCCGGCGTCTCGCCGGCTGGCCCAGCAGAGCCTGCCCTGAGCGAAGTCGAAGGGTCTCGCCGCCGAGGCTGGGGCTTGCGCGCCGAGCTACCGTGTACGTCCGAACTCCCACGGGGGCGAGACGCCCCCGGGCCAGCCGGCGAGACGCCGGCGCTCCACTCTGAAATCGCCTCAGCCGTATCCAGCGGAACGCATGCTCGCGGCGCATCCACGACGTTTCCTAATCTCTTCCGCGCCTCGGCGTCGCGCCCCCGATCGCAATCCTCGTCCGCCACGGCCCGATTCAGCACCACGAACGGCACATCGATCCCGTCGGACCGCACATCGCGCACCAGCCGTTCCGTCTGTTCCACAACCCACGGCTCCGACAACGTCACCGCCACAAACGCCGCGCGCGCCGGGTCGGTGAGGAGATCGCGGCGGCGCCGGGCATCGGCATCGAACTGCTCGATGAAGGCATCCATCGCATCGCGAACGTTGCGCCTGGTGAACTGCCGCACCATCCCCCGATGCTTGGCCTGCATCGAATCGAGCGCCTCCGCAAACTGGCGGAAGTGATCCGCGGACGAGAGCATCCGCAGCGTGTGTCCCGTCGGCGCGGTATCGACGACGATCGAGGCATCGGCGTTTTCTTCCACTAACTCGCCGATGCGCATCCACGCCATCAGCTCGTCGACGCCGGGAAGCGACAGCTCGAAGAACCGGCGAAGCTCGTCCTTGTCGAGATACGTCCCTCGGTCGCCGAGCTCGAGGAAGCTCTCGAGGTTACGGTCCAGAAACCGGCGGTAAAGCGCGATGGCATCGAGCGCCTCGGTACGCAACTCGCCGCGAAGGATGTCGCCGAGGTTCGAGGCGGGATCGGTCGTGAACAGAATCACGGGGCCGGACTTCGAGAGATGCAGGGCCGCCGCGATCGAGATCGTGGTCTTGCCGACGCCACCCTTGCCGCCGATCAGGATCACGCGGCGTCCGGCGAGACGGTCGAACGCCGCCGCCAGCGTCACTGCCCGTATCCGGTGTAGAGGCCGACGCCGCTGTCTCCGTCGTCATCGCCGCGCTGTTCCCTCGCCATCTCTTCGCGGCGGGCACGGATATCGCGGAGGGCCTGGAAGACCTGCGCCTCCTGCACCGTGTACTCCTCTTCGCTGATGTCGCCGACTTCCAGCATCATCTGCAGCTCGATGAGCCGTTCTTTCCACGGCTGATCGTTCAACAACTCCTCGTTCGCCATCGTCTGGATCTGTTTCATGATCCAGTTGAACCCCGCGATCGGAAGCTTGATGGGGATCATGAGGATGTCGTCGAGAAGGAACATGGTGCGGTCTCGGAGTCTCGCGGTTGCGCGGTCTCGGGGTGGGCGGGACCGCGAGACCGCGCGACCCCGAAACCCCGTTACCGCTCCGCTCTCTCCAGCTTCAGCCGGATATTCACGAAGTTATACGGCGGCCAGGGGCCGGTGTAGAGAAACGACAGCTTGTTCTCGTATTTTTTCGCGATGTCGGTGATCTGATCATCGAAGGTCTTCGTCTTCTCGCGATCGACGAGGAACGCCGCGTTCAGGATCATCTTGTCGCCGATCGGTTTGTTCGATCGCGATGCGATCGCCGCATCGCGCAGCGCTTCATAGATCTCGCTGACGTACGCATCCGCTTTTGCTTGCAGCGCAGACTCGACCACGCGGCCAAGCTGCATGCGCGAGAAGTATGTGGACGTCGAGGTATTCGACTGAATCTCTTCCTTCAGACGGCGGATCTCCTCATTCTCGTTCTCGATTTCGCGGACGACCTGGTCCTTGTCCCAGTTCACCTTCAGGCCGAACTCGATCTTCCCGTCCATCTTCTGCAGCACGTCGGAGAGCGCGTCATAGGTTCCCTTTAGGAACTCCTTGATGTCGTTCTCGGTGCGGAAGACGGTGCCGAAGCTCATCGGCAACACGGTGAAATCCTTCATCACCAGCTCGTTCACGTGCTCGTGGGCGAGGGCGTTTTCGCGTGTGGGATCGAAGACGATCAGCGGGCAGTTGGAAACGACGGCCGCGAATTCCTTGTAAGGAACGGTGTAGACCTTGTCACCCCGTCCACCGATGCCGACAGGACCGAAGTCACGCGGGATATCCGTTTTGATGATGCAGTAGACGTACTTGCCCTGCTCCGTTTCGGGCTGCTTCGCCTGTGCTTGATCTTCCATGTTGGGGGGCCTCGCGAGGGATGAAGCAAAGCATACAATACAAGCGAATTGTCAGCTCGCCGTCTCGTCTCTCTGACCGAGTCGTGGTTCCGCAAAAACCAGCGCCCCCTGCCGTGGCGCGACGGCTACGATCCGTACCGCGTTTGGGTCTCCGAGGTCATGCTCCAGCAGACCAGGATGGAGGTCGTCCTCGGGTACTACGAACGGTTCATGGCGCGTTTTCCGACGATCGCGAAACTGGCGCGCGCGAGCGTCGATGATGTGATCGCCGCGTGGTCGGGCCTCGGCTACTACCGCCGCGCGCGAATGCTTCGCGACGGAGCGATCGACGTGATGAAGCGCTTCGGCGGCGTGATTCCGGAGACCGTCGGCGAACTGATGACGATCGCCGGAATCGGACGCTACACGGCGGGAGCGATCGCCTCGATCGCGCACGGCCTGCAGGAGCCGATCGTCGACGGCAACGTCGCCCGTATCGTGGCACGTTTATTTGCGATCGAAGCTCCGCTCGGTTCGCCCTCGTTGATGCGCCAGGCGTGGCATCGGGCCGAGGTGATGGTGGCATCGTCAAAGTCGCCGCGCGATTTCAACCAGGGGCTGATGGAGCTCGGCGCGCTCATTTGCACGCCGCGAAAACCGCTGTGCGAGCAATGTCCGCTGCGCCGCCAGTGCGCCGCCTTCGTGAGCGGGCGGGTCGATGAGCTCCCTCGGCCGAAGGCGAAAGCGGCCACGCGCGAGCTTCGCATCCCGCTCTATCTGGTCATCGACCGCGGTGGCCGCGTGCTCATGCGCCGCGAGTCAGGCCAGCTCATGCGCGGCATGTTCCACCTCCCTCACGGCGACACAACGCTACTGACGGGCAGGCCGCTGCGTATCGGTGCATCGGCAGCGCTGGGAACGTTCCGGCACACCGTCACCAATCGCCGGATCACCTTCGAGGTCTTCGCCGTTGCCCGGCGCCCGCGGACCCTGTCAGGCGAATACGCCTGGATCGTTCCGGACGCGCTCGGGACCATCCCGCATCCGTCTTACGTGCGCAAAGCGTTACGACTGGCCGGAATCGGCAAGTAATCGCTTGTTGTTCGCGGAGAGCATGAGACTTCCGATCGCCGTCGTACTGCTGGCCGCGGCCACCGCTCTGCACGCCCAACCCCACACCTACGCGATCTCCAAAGGCGGCAACAACGTCGCCTCGTTTCACGCCGAAGATACCTACGACTCGTTCGACGGAAAGACCAGCGATCTTTCCGGCACCATCGTCGCCGACCCGGCCAACCCTGCCGCCGCGAGCGTGCAGGTAACCATCAACGTCGACGCCCTCGACACCGGAGTCGGACTGCGCAACAAAGAGATGCGCGAGCGCTACCTGGAGACCACCAAGTTCGGTACTGCCACGTTCAAGTCAGTCAGTGTCGCGGGTCCTGCGTCGATTGTCCCCAACCAGCCTGCCGACATCAACGTCACCGGCGACATGACCCTTCACGGAGTCACGAAGCGGATGACCATCCCGGTACGCGTCGTCCTGATCCCCGACGGCCGCATCCACACCACGACGACGTTCAAGATCCACATGCCCGACTTCGGCATCCGCGTTCCGCACAACATCCTGGTGACGGTGAATGATGAGGTGCCAGTGAAACTGGACGTGTGGGCGGGGGAGAAATGAGACATACGACCTTCGCGAAAGCCGACGCAAACCTGAAGGAATTGCTCGACGAGGTGGTTCAAGGTGGGCCCGTGATCGTCGGGCAAGGAAAGGGACGTAACGTGGCGTTCATCTCCACAAGGGACCTTCGCGGTCTCCTGGAGACGATTCATCTGCTCAGCTCGCCCAACAACGCCCGACGGCTTCTGGACTCCCTGGAGCGATCGAAGCGTGGGGAAGGAGAGCCTGAGACGCTGGAGCAACTGCGCGCGGAGTTTGGGTTGGACTAAAATCTCCCCCAAATGCTCGGGCGTGTGGCGGTCGCGATCTCAGTCCTCCTCCTCCTTTCTGCCGCCGCTTTCCCTCAATGCAATCTCTCCCAGGTCGCCAGCATCCCCTTCCGCGCGTCGTACCTCGATATTTCGATTGACGGCAACGACCTCTGGGCGGCCACCTCGTACGGTCTCTCGCTTTACGACCGCAGCGTCGACCCTCCCGCGTTCGTGGCGTCGCTTCCGTTGCCGGGGATCACACGCGTCGTGCGAGCGACGAACGGACTTGCCTACTCCGGCAGCGGGACGACGCTGTACGTCGTCAGAAAGAACGGGCGCGCGCTGCAGCTCGTGCGCGGCATCGACGCCGGCGCGACCATCAACGACCTCCTCCTGACCACGCTCGATCTCTACGTCGCCACCGCCAATGGACTGTCGCAGTGGGACCTGCTCGATCCGACGACGCCATCGAAGACGCCGGCCGCGTTAACGACCAGCCGCGCCAACGTGCAGTCGCTCACGCTGAACGGTTCCACCCTCTTCGCCGCGGACGGCGACTCCTCGATCGAGGCGTTCAACATCAGCATCCCATCGATTCCGAATGGTGTCGGTGCGATCGCATCGCTGCCGGGCTCGATCGCCGTCAATGCGACCGGCGGCAGGCTTTACGTCTCCGATGGCCAGCAGACCGACATCTTCGTGAACATCGACGGCGGTGGCGGCACGGCGGTGAAGGCGGCCAGCGACTCGTTCGGCGCCGTGTCGATCGCACCGATCACCTCCACGGCCATCTTCGCCGCCGGTGCCGATCGCCAGGTCCGTGCCTTCGACCTCAGTTCGGCGGCCGCTCCGATCGAGCTGTCGCGCGCGCAACTCCAACCGAGCGGCGGCAATGTGAATCGCATCGGCCGCATCGCCGCCACGCCGAATCGTCTTTACGTCGCCGGCGGCGATCTCGGACTTCTGACCTATGACACGACGTCGTTCCAACCCTCGTTCCCCGTGCGCAGTTACGCCACCGGAGCTACTACCTCGGTCGTCTCTCTCGGCACCGCTGTCTATGTTTCCCGGGCCTCAGGCGGCATCACCGAATTCGGCCAGTCGGCGAGCGGGACGCTTACGCAGCTTCGCTCCTGGGACAACGGCATCGACATCGTCCGCGATGGCGGCAACGGCTTTCTCCTGAGCACGTCCGGCGCGGTTGCATCGTTGTGGGCGCTCAGCTCCGCCACTCCCACGCTCGTCTCGTCACTAACCCTGCGCGCGCCGATCGTGTCCGCCGTGCTGGCCGGTACGACCGGCTACTTCGTTCTGAGCGAAACCAACGGCAACACGTTGTGGTCGGCCGATCTGGCACCGGTCAAGCCGGCCGCACAGCAGATCACGCTGACCGGGACAAGTCCTTCGTTCATCGCCCGGGCCGGTTCGGCGCTCGCACTCGCCGAGCTACGCGCCGACGGAACGACCTCGATTTCGTACTACGGATCGGGAGACTTCACCAAAACACCGCTGACCGCCTCCGTGACCGGGCTGGCAACCGGCGGCGTCGCTCTTTCCGGCTCGCTGGCGGCTGTATCGACCTTCAGCGGCGTACGCGTCGTCGATTTTGCCGGCGGCACGACCACCCTCCTCCCGCAGTCGAGCGGCGCCATCGCCCGCAGCCTCGCCTTCGCCGGAACGACGCTCGTCGAATCGACCGATACCTCGCTGCTGATATGGAACACACAGACTCGGATCTTGACGAAACAGTTCGCGCTTCCGGCCGCGCCGGTAGCGGTGCACGTCGGTTCCGACAACGCCGTCGCTGACGTCGCCACGGAAGAAGGCATCACCACCGCGCTGCTCGGCGGCACGACGCGCATGCCCTCCCTGCTCTACACCGCCAACGGAAACTCCTACTACAAGAAGCTCGTCGCCGGCAGTCAGCGGCTCTACTTCTTCGACGGCCGCAACATCGACGTCTTCACGAACACCATGCAGTCGACCGGCTCGATCCGGACGCCGCTGATCATCGACGTGGCGGCCAGCGACAGCGGCGCCTTCACCATCCATAACAACCTGAACGTGATGGCCTACGGCCGTGAGGGAAACACGATCGCAACGGCCGCGATCAGCGAGGGGTCTGATGCGCAGGCGCAATCGATCGCCACGGCCGGCGGCGCGGCATGGGCGTCGATCTTCGTCCATTGCCAGAGCAGCGGCTGCGAGGGAAAAACGATCGTTTTCGATCCGAAGAGCGCCTTCGCCCAGACCTCGACCATGACCGGATCGGTGCGCGATCTCGTGACCAGCGGTACGCGCGCGTATGTCCTCACCGAGCTCCCCAACGAGGTGCGCATGGTCGACATCAGCGATCCCGCCCACCCTGCCGTTCTCGTCACCCGTGCCAGCGAAGGCTCGCAAGCGCCCCGCGCGATCGCCTTTGCCAGCGGCACGGTCTACGTTCTCGGCGAAAAGCTCTACAGCTACTCATCGACGGATTTATCAACAATCAACGCTCAGCTCTCCTCGTACGTCACCGATCCGGCAAGCGGAGTGACCTACATCGATCAGCACCTCCGCGGTGACGGCACCTGCATCGCCCTCACCGGCCGCCAGTTCTCGCCGCAGTTCCTCAATAGCAACCCGGCCATCCTCGCGCCGGTCCCGGCCGTCGCCGCGCCGGCGGCCGGCCGCTTCATCGCCACACAGCCAGGAACGTTCTATTTCCTGACCGATTACTCGCTCGAGATCTGGTCGACCAAACCATTGGCCCTGCCGCCGCGGCACCACGCGACGCGATAGCATTCCGCCATGCCGAAGATCACCTTCTCCTCCGACGCGAACGCGTACCGGATCACGCTATCCGATCCGCCGCTGAACATTCTCGATGTGGCCATGCTCGATGAGCTGCGTGAGGCCATCGCCCAAGTCGCGCACGACCGGCACGCTCTGATCATTGACGCGCAGGGGGAGAAGGCCTTCTCCGCGGGCGCGAGCGTGCAGGATCACCTCGGCGATCGCGTGGCCACGATGCTCGGCCATTTCCACGACTGCTTCCGGATGCTGGCGAAACTCGACGTCGTCACCATCGCCCTCGTACGCGGCGCGGCGCTCGGCGGCGGCTGCGAGCTAGCGCTCGGATGCGACTTCGTCCTTGCCTCCGATCGCGCGAAGTTCAGCCAGCCCGAGATCAACCTCGGCGTCTTTCCGCCGGTGGCCGCCTACCAGCTTTCACGCCAGCTCGCTCCGCGCAAAGGCCTCGAGCTCCTGCTGACCGGTGACACCATCGATGCGGCGGCCGCCGAGCGCCTAGGCCTCGTCAACGCCATCTTTCCCTTCGCCGAGTTCGATGCCCGCGCCGCCGAGTGGTTGCAACGGCTCTACAAACAGAGCGCGTCATCGCTTCGCTTTGCCAAACGCGCCTTTCGTCTCGCCCAAAATGCCGACTTCTACGAACGGCTCGCCGCCGTCGAGCATCTCTATCTCGACGAGCTGATGCAGACGAGCGATGCCAACGAAGGTCTAAACGCCTTCATCGAGAAGCGGAAGCCGGTGTGGAGCGGGCGCTGATCAGTTCACGCCCGCCATCCAGCGCTTGATGATCGGGATCATGACGGCCAGGATCAGCGTCACCACCGCCGCGGTTACGAATGCGATCATGAACACCTCGGAGTAGCTGCGGTGGCCGACCAATCCCGCCACCCAGCCGGCCACGTAGTTACCCATGGCCGTGGCGAAGAACCAGAATCCCATCATCAAACCAACGACCCTTGGCGGAGAGAGCTTCGTCACCATGCTGAGGCCGACCGGGCTCAGACACAGCTCGCCCAGCATCTGAAGGAAGTAGAGACCGATGAGCCACATCGCACTGACGCGCGCGCCATGTGATTCGAAGAAACGCGCCGCCGGAACAATCAGCAAGAACGACAAACTGAGGAAGAAGAGCCCGAGCGTGAACTTGGTGGGACTCGAGGGCTCCCGACGGCTTTTCGCCATCGACAACCACACCCACGCGAAGATCGGCGAGAAGATGATGACAAACAACGGCTCCACGGACTGGAACCAGCTCGACGGATATGTAAAGCCGAGGATTACCAGACGAGTGGCTCGATCTGCGAAGAGCGTCAGGCTTGACCCGGCCTGTTCGAAGCCGGCCCAGAAGATCAGGGCAAAGAGCGTCAGGATCAAGGCCGCGGTGATCCGGCCCCATTCCTGCCGGGTGAACGCCTTTTCCGGCATCACGGCGGTTGCGTTGACCGACCCGGCCATCTGCTTCTCCGTCCCCGAAACGGCGATGAGGTACTTGCGGCCGTAGACGTACTGAATCAGGCCAAGCACCATCCCCACGCCGGCGGCGGCGAAGCCGATGTGCCAGTTGATTTTCTGGCCAAGCCAGCCGGTGATGAGCGGCGCGATGAAAGCACCGAGGTTGATTCCCATGTAGAACAGCGAAAAGCCTGCATCGCGGCGCGGATCATCGCGCGTGTAAAGCGTTCCCACGATCGTGCTGACGTTCGGCTTCAGAAGGCCAGTGCCGAGAACGATCAGGCCGAGGCCGGCGTAAAAGAACGGGATGCCCGGAACCGCCATCGAGAAATGCCCGCAGGCGATGATGATTCCGCCGAGGAGTACCGCTCGGTAGTGGCCGAGGAATCGATCGGCGATGTAGCCGCCCGGGACCCCCATCAGATAAACCGCCATCGTGTAGAGACCGTAGATGTGCGTTGCCTTCGCGTCAGGGAAGCCGAGGCCTGGCTGCATCACGGAGCCGGTCATGTACAACACGAGCAGCGCCCGCATACCGTAGTAGCTGAAGCGCTCCCACATCTCGGTGAAGAAGAGCGTTGCCAGTCCCCGGGGATGGCCGAACCACTGCTTTTCCGCGACGGCGATGTTTGACATGCGAGGCATTCTCAGGCAGCGATGATGCACAATGCAACGGCGATGACGGAGTCGTTGCAGAGTGTTGCACCGCCCGGGCTGCAGCGGAATGTCCCCCTCGCCCCCTTCACCACGCTCGGAATCGGCGGCCCGGCGGCGGATTTCGTCCGCGCTGAAACCGTCGACGAGATCCGCGAAGTCATCGCCTGGGCCGAGGCCCGGCGCGCACCGCTCTTCATCCTAGGCGGCGGCAGCAACGTCCTGATCGCCGACCAGGGCTTTGATGGCGTCGTCCTGAAGATCGACCTCCGCGGGACGACCGTTCTGACCGAAGATCCCGATGCGGTGACCGTCCACGTCGCCGCCGGCGAGCGGTGGGACGACTTCGTGGCCTTTGCCGTCGACCGCGGTTGGGCCGGCATCGAATGCCTCTCCGGGATCCCAGGTCTGACCGGCGCGACGCCGATCCAGAACGTCGGCGCCTACGGACAGGATGTCAGCGAAACGATCGTCGGCGTCGAGGCCATCGAGCGCGACACCGGCCGCGTGGTGACGCTGACGAACCGGGAGTGCGGTTTCGGTTACCGCCAGAGTGTGTTCAAACACGCGGCGAAGGACCGCTACGTCGTCGCCGGCGTCACGTTCCGCCTGAAGCCGCGCGGCTCCGCGGCGATCCGCTATCCCGAGCTGCAGAAGTATCTCGACGAGCACGGGATCGACGCCGGCGATCTGCAGCAGGTGCGTGGTGCCGTCATCGCCATCCGCAAGCGCAAAGGAATGGTTCTTGATCCATCCGACCCCGATACGCGCAGCGACGGCTCATTCTTCATGAACCCGGTGGTGACGCCCGCGCGCTTCGAGGAGATTCGCCGGGACGCCGATAACATCCCCCACTTTCCATCCGGCGATCAGATCAAGCTCTCCGCCGCGTGGCTCATCGAACAGTCCGGTTTCCACAAAGGCTTCATGCACGGCAATGTCGGCCTCTCCTCGAAGCACACGCTGGCAGTCATCAACCGCGGCGGCGGAACGGCGATGGAGGTGCTGGAGCTGGTCCGGATGATTCAGGAGGGGGTTCGCAAGAGGTTCGGCGTTGAGATGCAGCCGGAGTCGAGTTTCATCGGGTTTTGAGGCCGACAAATGCAACTACAGCTCTGCCAGGGAATCACGCCGACGTCTGCGCTACTGTGTACGTTTGCGGAGCTTCCGGGTTCCGCGCTTCGCAGGGCGCGACTCTGAGATGTAGGGTTTCAGACCCTTCCTATGAGATTGCATCAGCTCTTCGGCGATTTGCTCCACTCGTCCCTTCGGTACTCGGAGAAGATCCGCCAAGTCACTCGCGGTGGGGTATCTGGTGTTGATGATCGCTTTCTTGAGTTTCGCTGCCGGCATTGACTACTCCAAATTTCATGTTTAATGGGGAGTTGAGTCCCGCGCGGTCTCCTGTGCGGCTGCGAATTCCTTCTGAGCCTCGGCTAACTCTCTCTCTGATTCTGCTAGTTCCTTTTCGAGACGAGTCTTCTCAGTTTCGAGGCGAGCTTTCTCGATCTCTACAAAGTTGACGGTCGGAAGTACGAACTGACCGTGTTTGGACGCGCCAGTTGCTTGGCCAGCGATTCCGCGAGCAATACCGAACAAGATCGCCGGGCCGTTGATGTAGATCATCTTTCGCGATACTTCATCATCGGTACCTTCCGCGAACGTGAAGTAGCCGAGAATCTTCATGTCAACGGTGTACGGGGCGTTCTCTGCCGCGGTGTAACCGCTCGTCGCAAGTTGTATGCGCATGGTGATGCGATAGTCGCGCGTCAAGACTTCGTCCTGCTGGACGGCGAAGTCCACGTCGATCGCGCTAGACGTCTTGCGACTAGCGTCGTACTCGGGAAGAGCGCGAAAGACTAGCTCCTCCACGTGGTACCGCTGGATATCAAGCAGCGGCTGCGATGTCGTTGTTGTCGTCATTTTGGGTTACGTTGCTCATCTGAGGGGCGGGCACGGAACGTGGCGTGAAAGGACGCTCGGACTTGGGAAAACGTTCGAAGAGAACCACTTGACCAGTCGCCACCTCTTTCTCGTTCGGAAGGAGTAGCGGCGGTTCGATGCGGCATTCAAGAGCACGCGCGAGCTTCACGAGTGTCTCTAGCGTGAAGTTGTTTTTGCCCTTGAGTAGCTTGGAGACGTACGCTTCGCTGAAACCCATGCGCTCGGCGAGAACCTTGCCGGACATGTCACCCAACTGTTCCATTCGCAGCAGAACCGACTCCGTAAAGGCCAGCGAGAGTTCCTCGGTTTGGTACTCCAGCGTCTCCTTCATCGATTCGTAGATTTCCGCGAATGTTTTCATTTCAGCTTTCCTTCCTTAAGTTGTAGGTACTCGATTCGAAGTTGTTCGGCGCGGGCAATGTCGTTGTTGAACTTGCTCTCCTTCACCTTGTCTGACGCATGCACGAAGATGAATCTCTTCGGGCCATCTTGAAAGTATAGAAAACGAGCTCCTCCGTCCGTCGTGAGCTGCCAAAGGTGATTTGACTGCATTACTTTGTGGCAGCGTTTTTTTGACACCTCCCATGCCTTTTTTGCCGCCCGCATCTTGATGATGCCCGTGACTTGCGGATTGTTTGCTGCCTCGATATATGCAAGCACCCTGGCAGGCTTATATCCGTAAAGATCGTATTCCTGCCCTTGTTCGAGCAGATCCAGATGCGCTTGTCGGAACTCTTCAAATGTCAAGGCGGAGTCAACCTATAAGTTAATCTCCCCGTTCGGTATACGCAAGCCCTGGGCCCAAAGTTTCTTTAAGGGAGAACTGAGAATCTTGCGCGCCTTGCGCATGTATGTCAAGGAGATGATCGGTAACTAACGTGTTTAGTTATAGTTACTTACCGCTTCGCGATCTCTTTCATCAGTTCCCGAAAGAGAGAGCCGCGACGGGTCGGGTCCGAGTTCTGCGTACGGAGGGAGACCGCCAGAACGAAACCTCCGGGTCCCACTCGATCAACTTCTCATCTGGCATACTCACCGCCATGAAACGTCTCGCCCTCGCCCTTCTCTTCGCCGCCCTCACCGCCCGCGCCGAAACGCTGCTGATCCTCAACAAGTCTGATGCGACGTTGATGTTCGTCGATCCGGCGACATTGAAGACGCTCGGGACGATCCCGACGGGCGATGGGCCGCACGAGGTTGCGGTGTCGGACGATGGAAAGATCGCCGTCGTCGCAAACTACGGGACCGGGCCCAATCCGGGGACGACGCTTTCGGTCGTCGATGTTCCGAACCGCAAGGAGCTGCGGCGGTTCGCGCTTCCCGGCCTTTTGCGGCCGCATGGGATCACCGCGGTCGGGTCGCGATTCTGGTTCACGGCCGAGGGGAGCCGGGTCATCGCGCGGTATGACGCGGCGGCCGACCGCATCGACTTCGTCAGCGGAAGCGGTGCCGACACCACGCACATGATCATCGTTCCGCGCGGCGAGAAGACGGTTTACACCGCCAACATCGGTTCGAACAGCGTCACCGTCTTTGACCTGAGCCGTCTACCGCGCGACGTCTTCATCAAGCAGATTCCGGTGGTCAAAGGGCCCGAAGGGATGGATCTCGCGCCGGATGCCTCGGAGCTGTGGGTTGCCTCGCGCGTCGCGAACGGCGGGATCGCCATCATCGATCCCAAGTCGGGGACGGTCACGCAAACGCTCCCGACGGAGACCAAGGTGGCCAACCGGGTGAAGTTCACGAATGACGGCAAGTGGGTGCTCGTCTCCGATACAGACGCCAACGTGGTGCTGGTTTTCGACGCGGCGACGAAAGAGATGATCAAGTCAGTGGAGATGGCCGCTGGCCCGTCGGGAATCCTCATGGCACCGGACGGCGAGCGTGCCTTCGTCGCCTGTGCGAACGCGAAGAAGGTGCAGGTCATGGAGCTCAAGTCGTTCTCGATCACTTACGAGATCGAGACAGGAAACACCCCGGACGGATTGGCGTACGCGCGGTAGCGGTTGACCGGGATAGCTGCCAGGAACGCGCGGGCGGGACGCCCGCGGTCCCAGGGGGGTCACGACTCCACGTATGGCGCGAGCTTCTCGCGAACGAGATCCGGCACCGCGGTCGGCTTGAACTCGCCGCGCTTCACGGCCACGAGGATGTACTTCCCTGTTGCCACGACCACGTCCGGCGCTTCGGTGCGGCGGACTTCGAAGTTGAGGTGGATCGAGCTGCCGCCGATCTTTCCGAAGTAGGCATCGACGATGAGCAGCTCGTCGAGCGTTACGGGATGGAAGAAGTCGCACTCCACGTGAACGCGGGGAAGCCACAGGCCGAGGTCGTCGAAGAGCGTTCGATAGGAGAGGCCGCAGGAGCGGAAGAGCTCGACCTCGGCAAGGCCGAAGAAGCGCAGGTAGGCCTGGTAGTTGATGATGCCCGCGGCGTCGATGTCTTCCCAGCGGACGTATTCAGACACGGAAAAGCGCATGGCCTTAGAATTCGCGACTTATGAAGGAAACGATGACAAAACGTATCACGGCTCTCGTCTTCTCTCTTTTCGCCGTCGCTGCTTTTGCCGCTGATGCTCCGCCGAAGGTTGTCGCTCTCCGCGCGGCGCGGCTCATCGACGGCCGAGGGGGGAGCGTCGTCTCTCCGGCTGTGATCGTGGTGCGCGGCAACAGGATCGACTCGATCGGCGGTGCCGTTCCCTCGGACGCGCAGGTGATCGACCTCGGCGACATGACTCTGCTGCCTGGCCTGATCGATGCGCACGTCCACACCCTGCTGCAGGGCGACATCACGTCCGAGGATTACGACGTGCAGCTCTTCAAGGAATCGCTTCCCTACCGTGCCTTGCGCGCGACGAAAGCGCTGAAGATCGCGCTCGGCCATGGATTTACGACCGTGCGCGATGTCGAGACCGAGGGGGCGATGTACACCGACGTCGACCTCAAACGTGCCATCAACAACGGCGTCATCGACGGGCCGCGCATGGTGGTCTCGACGCGGGCCATGTCGGTCACCGGCGGCTATGGCCCCAGCGGCTACGCGCCAGACGTCACGTATCCGATGGGCGTGCAGATCGTCGACGGAGCGGATTCGGCGCGCAAGGCCGTCCGCGAGCAGATCGCCCACGGCGCCGACTGGATCAAGGTCTACGCGGACCGCTCGTACTTCGTGGCGAAAGACGGCACGCTCTCGTCGACGCCGACGTTCAATGCCGAGGAGATGAAGGCGATCGTCGAAGAAGCACATCGGCTGCGTCACAAAGTGGCCGCCCACGCCATGGCCCGGCCGGGAATCGAGAACGCGCTCAACGCCGGCGTCGACTCGATCGAGCACGGCATCGCCATCCCTGACGACCTGCTCGACGTGATGCTGGCCAAAGGGACGTACCTCTGCCCGACCTTGACCGTCACCGAGTACGTGGCGCCGGGCCGGGGCGGCGTCTGGGTGAAGATTCCGGCGTTTCATCGCGACAGTTTTTCGCGCGCGTTGAAGCGCGGCGTGAAGATCGCCTTCGGCACCGATGCCGGCGGCTTCGCCTGGGACGCGATCAACGAGGCGAAGGAGTTCGAGTACGAGACCCGCTATGGCATGACGCCGATGCAGGCCATCCAGACCGCGACGCGCAATGCGGCCGATCTGCTCGACATGTCGGACCGCATCGGCACGATCGAAGCGGGCAAGTTTGCCGACATCGTGGCCGTGCCCGGCAATCCTTTGAGCGACATCACGGCGATGGAGCGGGTGGCGTTCGTGATGAAGGATGGGGGCGTTTATAAGAGGCCGTGAGGGCGTTGTCGGTTGTCGGTTGTCAGTGGTCGGGAGAGATTCTTCGGCCACTGCGCTAACCTACCGCCGTGTCCAATCTTCTCGTCGTCGACGTCGGCAATACGAACATCGTTCTGGGTGTCTTTCGTGGCGATGGGCTGGTCAGCTCCTGGCGGCTCGCTACGGCGCGTGAGCGAACGTCGGATGAGTATGGGATTCTGGCGCGGCAGCTCATCGGGGAGACGTTCTCCGATGCATTCGAGGGGGCGATCGTCTCCTCCGTCGTGCCGCCGCTGAATCACTCCATCGCCTCGATGGTGCGCAAGTTTTTCGGGCTCGATGCGCTCTTCGTCGAGCCGGGAGTGAAGACCGGCATCGCCATCCACACCGATAACCCGCAGGAAGTCGGGGCCGACCGCATCGTCAATTGCGTGGCCGCACACGCGGAGTACGGCGGGCCGGCCATCATCGTCGACTTCGGCACAGCCACGACGTTCGATGTGGTGACACACGATGCCCGCTACATCGGTGGCGTGATCGCGCCCGGCCTGACCATCTCCGCCGAGGCGCTTTTCGCCCGCGCCGCGCGGCTGCCGCGCGTCGACATCCGCCGGCCGGAGTCGGTGATCGGTACGAACACGATCGTGAACATGCAGTCGGGCATCTATTTCGGTTACCTCGGCCTGGTCGACGGCATCCTCGGACGGATGAAGCGCGAAGTGCCCGACGTGCGGGCGGTCGTGGCCACCGGAGGCCTGGCCTCGCTCCTCGCCCCCGACTCCGAGTACATCGAGCACGTCGACGACGATCTGACGCTGAAGGGGCTGAAGATCGTCTACGAGCGGAACAGAACGCCGAGGCGAGGGCGGAAGTGAGGGTTAAGCTAAGACCATTAACCGCGGCACTCCTCCTCCTCGCCGCCAACGCATTCGCTGGCTCCCAGGTCACCGCCACCCACGCCGCCTTGGCGACATCCTCCCCTGCGGCGACGCAGATCGGCCTGCGTATCCTCAAGAACGGCGGCAACGCCATCGACGCGGCGGTGGCGGTCTCGTTCGCGCTCGGCGTGCTCGAGCCGAAGGCGACGGGCATCGGCGGAGGAGGTTTTCTCATCTACTACGATGCCGAGACCGGAGGTGTCTGGACGCTCGACTTTCGCGAGACCGCGCCGGCAGCGGCGAAACGCCCGGTGGGGACGGCCACCTTCACTGGTGCCTCGGCGGCGGCCATTCCTGGATTCGTGGCCGGACTCGATGCCATGCACGGCCGCTTCGGCTCCCTACCATGGCGCGCGCTTCTCGCGCCCGCCAACCGCCTTGCGAAAGCCGATCTGGCGAAGACGCTGCAGCGCCTCGGCGAACAGGGAGCGCGCGATTTCTACGACGGGCAACTGGCTGGCAAAGTGGTCGAGGCAGTGCGTGCGGCCGGCGGCACGTTCTCGTTTCGCGATCTGCACGACTACAAGCCCGTTTGGCGCGCCCCGGTTCGCATCGCCTTCCGCGGCGCCGACATCTACACCATCGCGCCACCAGCGGCCGGCGGTCTGATGCTCGGATCGATTCTGAAGATCGTGAGTGGACTCGCGCTGAATAAGCCGAACTACATTCATCTGCTGGCCGAGGCCGAGCGGCGCGCGGCCATCGATCGCGACAGATTTCTGGCCGACCCCGCCGGAGAACGCGTGCCGATGAACGATCTCCTCTCCGATGAGCGCGCCGCCCTCTGGCGCGCCTCGATCGATCCGAACCGCGTGACTCCGACAATTGGATTGACGGAGCCCGGCGCGGTCACGACGCAGTCGGCCCACACGACGCACATCTCCATCGTCGACGCGCACGGCAACGTCGTTTCGCTGACGACCTCCGTCGGTGACGAGAGCGGAAGCGGCTTCACCATGCCTGGAACCGGCGTCGTTCTGAATACAGCCATGAACGACTTCGGCAGCGCGCCGAACTCCCTGGCCGGCGGCAACCGTCCGGCATCACCTTTGTCTCCGGTGATCGTGCTGCGCGGCGGAAAACCGATCCTGGCCATCGGCACGCCCGGCGGCCCGACGATCCCGACGACGCTCGCGCAGATCCTGCTCGACATCCTTGCCCTCAACCGGCCGCTGGCAGAGGCGATCGCGGCACCCCGTTTTTCCCAGCAGGCCACGCCGGAGGAAGTCACCTACGAGCAGGGCCGCGCGCCCCAATCGGCGGTCGATGCGTTGCTAGCCATGGGTCACGGCGTTCGCGCGCGCGAGCCGTTCGGCGACGTGCAGGCGGTGTCAATCGACGGCAGAAAGCTTCTGGCGATTTCCGATCCACGTCACGGGGGGGCGGCGGGGGGGTACTGAAATCGTTGTGGAATTGGTAATCTTCCAAAAACGGCTAGTTGGGGGAGGCCTGAAGCGATAGGACAGCGCCGCACGCTATCGTCTGGTGTTAAGTCATTTGTTGCGAGTGACATAAAGCATGCGTCGTTAGGCCCCGTAACCTGAGTGTCTGCGTTAAGAACTGGTTCACTGAACGCAAGAACTCGTTCCGCGAAACGAGAAACCTCGTTCCACTGAACGTAAAAACTCGCTCCTCGAACGAGAAACCTCGTTCCACTGAACGTAAAAACTCGTTCCGCGAACGAGAAACCTCGTTCCACTGAACGTAAAAACTCGCTCCTCGAACGAGAAAACTCGTCCCTCGAACGTAAAAACTCGTCCCCTGAACGAGAAACCTCGTTCCACTGAACGCAAGAACTCGTTCCCCCGAACGAGAAACCTCGCTCTTCGCACGTAAAAGCTCTTTCCGCGAATGAGAATCGTGGTTCCGAGACCAGTCACCTGATCACTTGGTTGCGAAACAATCCGTGCTCAGTGTTGAACGCCTTGACCGAAACGATCGGTGGTCATCCTGCGCACCCCGTCGCTCGTGGCAATCAGCGCCTCGGTGGCCTCGGTCGGAAAGAAGCCGGTTTCGACGACGCCGGCAAGTTTCCGGATGTCTGCCACGACATCCGCGATGTCGATCGTTTCCGGGACGCGCACGTCGAGGATGAGGTGCCCTTCGTCCGTGATGCGCGGCTGGCCATCGCGAAGACGAAGTACCGGAGCGAGGCCCATCATCGAGAATCGCTCCTCGAGAACGTCCCGCGCGAACGGCGTCACCTCGACCGGTAGCACGCCAACCCCGAGCCGTTCGACGATCTTCGACTCATCGGCGATGACGATGAATCGCCTTGCCTGCTGCTCGACGATCTTCTCGCGCAACAGCGCGCCGCCGCGGCCCTTGATCAACCGCAACCGGGCGTCGATCTCGTCCGCCCCGTCGACGGCGAGATCGAGCGGCGAGATCTCCGCGAGAGGGAAGAGGGGGATACCGAGTGGACCGGCCTGATCTTCGGTCTGTTTCGAGGTGCACGTGCAGCGGATGTCGCGAAGATCGCCGCGTGCAAGCGCTTCGCCGAGGAGGGTGATGAACTCCTTCGCCGTGCTGCCGGTGCCGAGGCCGAGGGACATTCCGGTTCGGACCGAACGAAGCGCCTCACGGGCTGCTTCCACCTTCTGTCGCTCTGCATTCACAGGGTCGAGTGTAATCGAGAGAGCGTATGCGCGCCGAAGGCGCGGTCACACGGTTACCGCCTCCGAAACCTCCGCCCCTTTCGGCACGACCACGATTCCCGTATCGGTCACGGTGAAGCGCTGGCGGTCGGCTTCGAGGTCGTAGCCGATGGTCGTGTTCGGCGGGATCTTCACTCCTTTGTCGATGATCGTCCGTTTGATCTTCGAGTGGCGGCCGATCTCCACGCCGTCCATCAGGATCGATTCGTCGACGTCGGTGTACGAATGGATGCGCACGCGCGGATGGAGCACGCTGCGGTTGATGGTGCCGCCGGAGATGATCACGCCGGCGGAGACGAGGGAGTCGGTGGCGATCCCGATGCGCTGCGACTTGGAGTCGGCGAAGACGAACTTCGCCGGCGGCAGGTTCAGCGGCGCCGAGACCATCGGCCACTGCGCGTTGTAGAGGTTGAAGAGGGGAGTGACGGCGACGAGATCGAGCGACGCCGCAAAGTACGAATCGATCGTCCCGACGTCGCGCCAGTATCCACGGTTGATCTCGGCCTCGCCCGGCACGTAGTTCTGGCCGAAGTCGTAGGCGAAGACCTTCATCCGCGGATACATGGCCGGGATGATCTCCTTGCCGAAGTCGTGTGCCGCGTCGCGCAGTGCATTGCGCTGCAGCACGTCGATCATCACGTTGGCCTTGAAGATGTAGTTGCCCATCGAGGCCAGGACCATGTCCGGCCGCCCCGGAATCGTCTTCGCCCCCTCCTTCGGCTTCTCCACGAAGCCGGTCACGCGCCAGTCGCTGTCGACTTCGACGATGCCGAAGTGATGGGCTTCCTCCACCGGCACGGGGATGGTGGCGATGGTCAGGTCGGCGTCGTTGGTCAGGTGCTCCTGCAGCATCTGGTTCACATCCATCTTGTAGATGTGATCGCCGCCGAAGACGCAGACAAACTCCGGCTGCTCGTCGAAGATCAGCTCGAGGTTCTGGAAGACCGCGTCCGCGGTGCCGCGGAACCAGAATGGTCCCTTGCGCATCTGCGCCGGCACGATGTCGACGTATTGGCCGATCTCGGGCACCAGCCGCCACGTGCGCGTGATGTGCTCGATGAGCGAGTTCGATTTGAACTGCGTCATCACCTTGATCTTGAAGAAGCCGGAGTTGATGAAGTTGTTGATGACGAAGTCGATGATGCGATAGCGGCCGCCGAACGGCACGGCCGGCTTGGCGCGGTCGCGCGTCAGCGGGTAGAGCCGCTCGCCCATGCCGCCGGCGAGGATCATCGTCAGAATGTTGCGGCGCGCCAGTGATCCGTACATGTGAGATTGATTCTTCCTCCAACCGGCCCTCGAAGCAATTCATGTGCTAAAACGCTTTGTCGGAAGATGGCCGAAAAGGACTACTACGACATCCTCGGCGTGAAGAAGGCCGCCGGCGCGGATGAGATCAAGAAGGCCTATCGCGGCCTGGCGAAGAAGTTCCATCCCGACAAGAACAAGGGCAACAAGGACGCGGAGAACAAGTTCAAGGAGATCTCCGAGGCCTACGCCGTTCTCTCCGACAAAGAAAAACGAGAGCAGTACGACCGCCTGGGGAAGGAAGCGTTCCACTTCGGCGGCCAGGGCGGCGCCAATCCGTTCCAGGGTGGCGGCAGCCCGTTCGGCGGGTTCGATTTCTCGCAGTTCAGCGGTGGCGGTGCACGCGCGCGCGGCGGACGGCGCTCGACGGGCGGCGGGGGAGGGTTCACCGACATTTTCTCCGACCTCTTCGGCGGCGGAGGCGGATTCGAGCAGGGGCCGGAGCGCGGCGCCGATCTCGAAGCAGAGCTGACGATCGATTTTCGAGACGCCATCCTCGGCACGACCATGGATCTGGTGATCGGCGGCAAGGGAGTCAAGGTCAAAATCCCCGAGGGCGTCTCGGACGGACAGCGAATCCGCCTGCGCGGCAAGGGCGTTCCCGGCGGAAACGGCGGCCAGGCCGGCGATCTGAACGTGCTCATTCACATCCGCCCACATCCGTTGTTCGAGCGTCGCGGCGACGACATCTACATCGACCTCCCGATCAAAGTCGGCGAGGCCATCCGCGGCGGCGAAGTGGAAGTGCCGACCATCCACGGCCCCGTGCGCGCCCGCATCCCCGCCGGCACGCAGGGGGGCCAGACCTTTCGTCTGCGCGGCAAGGGCGTGAAAAAGAAGGCCGGCGCTTTCGGCGATCACTACTACCGCGTCGAGGTCACCGTACCGAAGAGCACCGCACCCGAGGTGCTCGAAGCGGCGGATGCGATCGACGCCGCATATGGAGAGGATCCGCGGGCGAAGCTGAACACGGGGTTGTGAGCGATGACCCGCATCGCCTTCGCCGTCCACTGATCGGCCCGCGGGACGATACACTCACGTCCCCACATGAACATCGAGCTCCTTCGCGCCGACGTCTCCTCCCTCAAGGTCGACGCGATCATCAATCCGGCCTCGGCGAGCAAGCCGGTGGCGGATTTCGGGTCGGTGCCGGTGGGGCATGCGGTGGTCACCAGCGGCGGCAATGTTCTCTGCAAGTTCGTCATCCATGCCATCGTCCCGCGCAACGGCGACGGCGATGAGGACGCGAAGCTGCGCAACGCCATGTGGGCGGCGCTCAAACGCGCCGAAGAGCTGGCCATCGCCTCGGTGGCCATGCCGCCGGTGCCGGGACCGTTCGGATTTGAACCGGGACGCTGCTCCCGCGTACTGATATCGACAGCGTTAGACTTCCGGCCGCACGCACGTTCGTTGCAGCGCGTCGTCTTCTGCGCGTTCAGTGAAGAAGCCTACGGCGAGCTTCGTTGCGCGCTCGAGGAGCAGAAGGATTGATTCCCCCAGGCCAGATCTTCGTCATCGGCGATTCACACATCGGACTCTCGGAAGGAAACGAAACGCCGATTCTGTCGTGGCTCGATCGCCTTGCCGCGCTCCGGCCGCGCGCGCTTTACCTCAATGGCGATCTCTTTCACTACCTCATCGCCCATCCGAAGTTCTACACGTCGTCTGTCGCAAACGTCTTTGCCCGCTTCCGCGAGCTACGCGACGGCGGCATGCCGATTCACTATGTCGAAGGGAACCGTGACTTCTTCCTCCGAGGGTCGTTTGCAGAACAGTCCGTTACGGACGTGTCGATCGAATACGAGGTCGATGCCGGCGACCGGAAGTTCCTGATCATCCATGGCGACATGATCAACGACCACGATCTGCCCTATCGCTTCTGGCGGTTTGCTTCGAAGAATGCTGCGTCACGATTCGCGCTACGGTTCATCCCGAAGAAAACCGCCCGGAAATTCGTCGACAGCATCGAGGGCCGGCTTTCCGATTCAAACTTCAAACACAAGGCGCGGCTCCCCCTCAAACAGATGGCCGCCTACGCGCAGTCACGCGGCGCAGAAGGCTTCACCCACGTCGTCTTCGGCCACTTCCACGAGAAGCTCGTTCTGCCCGGCCAAACCACGGTCATGGTATTGCCTCCGTGGTACGAAACGGGGGAGGCGATGGCAATCGATCCGGCGACGGGCGCCGCCGAGTTCGTCGAGATCTAATGCCCGGCCGCGTGCCGCCGCGGACTCCCTACCTTCACGAGGAACTCCGCCTCGGCTGTCCCGCACTCGGCGGTCTCGCGCACCCAGAACGAATAGGAGCCGGGCGCGCGCGGCACGAAATCGACGTAGTACGGCGCGTTCGTGAACGGGATCGGATGCGACGTGTCGCCGCGCGCGCCGGCGTACCACTGGTACGTACCGCCGGCGAACGACGACTCGACATGCAGCAGCACAGGCTCGTTCACGCGCCCCTGGATCGTGGCGAACGGCGGCGTGAGCGTCAGGCTGGAGCACCCGTGCACCGTGACGGTGGCGACGGTACTCGTGATCAGGCCCGGGGTATGGACGTCGTAGTGGCGCGAAACGATCGTCGAGGTGCCGGGCTCGATTCCCTGCACGACGATGCCGGCGACGTTGTCGTTCGCCTCCATGACGCCGGCCGCGGAGACGGAGGGCCCATTGCCGCCGAACTCGATCCTGTTCGGCGGCCACGGGATGCCCTGGTACGACGAGGGGATACGGTGCGCCTCCAGCGTGACCGTCTGCCCGACCGCGATCGTGACCGTCGCCGGATCGACGCGGATGTTGTCGCTGCATGCGGCGGCGAGGAGGAGGAGAACGAGCATCACCAGCTTCCGCATGATCGGAGATACGCGCCTCCGCCCCGCAGCGTCTATCATCGCGCGGCGATGCGGATGACCATCACTTTCCTCGGATCCGGCACTTCCACCGGCGTTCCCGTCGTCGGTTGCTCCTGTGCCATCTGCACGTCAGCCGATCCGCGGAACAGGCGGCTGCGGCAGTCGGTGAAGATCGAGATGGCAGGGAAACATTTTCTGATCGATACATCTCCCGATCTGCGGTTACAGCTTCTCCGGTTCCCGATCCCACGCCTCGATTTCGTGCTCTTCACGCACTCGCATTCCGATCACCTCATGGGGCTCGACGACATCCGGCCCTTCAACTTCCGGCAGCGCGAAGCCATCCAGGCGTTTGCCAATCCGATGACGGCCGCGGCGATCCGGCGCGCGTTCAGCTATATCTGGTCCGACTCGCAGATCGGCGGCGGCAAGCCGCAGCTCGACCTGATCGAGATCGACGGCCCGTTCGTGCACGAGGGCATCGCCATCACCCCGTTGCCGGTCGAGCACGGCGACTGGACAATCCTCGGATTTCGTATCGGTAACTTTGCCTACATCACCGATACCAACGGCATCCCCGACGCCACGATAAAACTGCTTGAAGGCGTCGAGATTCTTGCCCTCGACGGCCTGCGCATCGCGCCGCGCCACCCAACGCATTTCGTGATCGACGAAGCCGTCGCCGCCGCAGAGCAGATCAACGCGCGCGAGACATGGCTGATCCACCTGACCCACGAGGTCGATCATGCGGCCGTCGAGGCGACGCTGCCTGCCGGGATACGGCTGGCCTATGACGGCCTGGTCCTGGAGCTCTGACGATGAAATCGATCCCAAAACGCGACCACCTCAACGCCACGGTCACGGCACCACCCTCCAAGTCCTACTCCGTTCGGGCGCTGCTCCTCGGCGCAATGTCCGAGGGAACGACCACGATTACCAATTGCCTCGATGCGGACGACACCCGCTATGCGCTCGAAGCGCTCCGGACGATCGGTTTCCGGATCGACGGCACATTCAAGACCGGCGTCGCCATCGGGCCGCGGGTCAGCATGTCGGCCAACGAGGTGCCGGTCTTCATCGGCAACGCCGGGACAGCGATGCGCTTTCTGACCGGGTGGCTGGCCTTTACGCCGGGACGCTTCATCCTGCAAGGGGAGGCGCGGATGCACGATCGGCCGATCGGCGACCTGGTCGAGGTCCTGCTGTCGATCGGCGCGGAGGTCGAGTACGTCGACCGCGAGGGATACCCGCCGCTGCGCATCCGAGGAAAAAAGATGCGGGGCGGGTTCGACGTCGCCATCGCAGCCGATACCTCGAGCCAGTTCGCGTCGTCGCTGATGATGGCCGGCGCTACGCTGCCGGACGGGATCACGCTGCGCCTGACATCGCTGGCCTCGGCCTCCTACCTCGACATCACCGCGTCGATCCTGACCGCGTTCGGTGCCGGCGTGCAGCGGAGCGGCAACGTCGTCCACGTCAGCGCGGCGACGCTGCGGCGCGATGAGTACCACGTCGAAGGCGACTACTCGTCGGCCTCGTACTGGTTTGCTGCCGCGGCGGCAACGCGCGGCACGGTACGCGTTCGCGGCCTGGTGCATCCCAGCGCGCAAGGCGACGCGGCCTTTCTCGACATCCTCGCGGCCATGGGCTGCACGGTGAACATCGCGGACGAGATCACCGTTACCGGAACGGAAACGCTACGCGGTGGCCGCTTTGACTGCAACTCCTCTCCCGATCTCGTACCGACGCTTGCCGCGATCGCGCCGCTTGCGTCGTCGCCGGTCGAGATCGTCAACGTGGCCAACCTTCGGGTCAAAGAATCGGACCGCCTGGCCACCATGACGTCGGAGCTCCGCCGCCTCGGCGCGACGGTGGAAGAACGTGCCGACTCGCTGCTCATCCAGCCCGGATGGTCGTCCGATCGGACGACCATCGAGACGCACAACGACCACCGCATCGCCATGGCTTTCGCCATCGCCGGACTTGCACGAGGCAACGTCACCATCGCCGATGAGCAGGTCGTATCGAAGTCGTACCCGCGGTTCTGGAAGACCCTGGATGAGCTCCTGGCGTCCTGACCCTACTTCGGCAGAGGCATATCGGAATTGAAGATGTCTTCCACGGCCCACCACCGGCCATTCGTCTTCTTCCACATCACCAGGTACTTGCCTTTGTCTTTGATGACCTGCCCGCCGGGAGGGGTGATCGACAGGTCGTAGTGCCCCATCTCCACGGCAACGTTGCCCGATTGCGTCACGTTGTCGGAGGTGGGAGTCAGATCGACGGCGCCGTTGGTGAACAGATCGGCCCAGAACTTCCGGATTGCATCGCGGCCGTGAAGCGCAGGCTGGTTTGGCGCCATTGCCACGGCGTCAGGGGCGTAGTAGTTGTCAACGATGGCTTGCGCGTTTGCCGCATGGACGTTTGCGGAGACTTCGCTATTCGCGCGGCGGATGTCCGCCTCGGCATCGTTCGAAGCCGACTTCGCTGAGGCTCCGGCGGCGAGGATGGCTAGAGCAGCTACCCAAAACAATCTCTTCATGACTCCCCCTCAGCTCTTGTTACGTTTGCCACGGACAAACGGATGACTAGGCCGGCACGGCCGGCTACGATGGTTGCCCAAGGCTCGGCCACCATCTTCGCTCTATCGTCCTGCCTCGGAGACTCCTAAAATAGGCATCATGCGCCCCCAACGTCCGGCAATCGCGATCGCAATCGTGTTCCTGGTCACCACATCGATCATGGCCTGCCACAGTCCGACGTCGCCAAATGAATCGGTGACGGTCACCGATCATGGACGCCTCTCCGGCATCGTCACGATCGGCCCGAACTGTCCCGGGCCCGAGACGACGAATCCATGCCCGACGCCGCCCTCGGCCTACGCCGCGCGCAAGATCCTCGTCTACAACGAGGCGAAGACGAATCTCCTGTTCACGGTCGACATCGATTCGCAGGGTGCGTATCTCATCGATCTCGCGCCGGCGAAGTACACGGTCGATCTCAAGCCGAACGGCATCGATCACACATCGGATCTGCCGAAGGTCGTCGAGATCAAGGCGAACACCGTCACACGCCTCGACGTGAACATCGATACCGGCATCCGCTAGGCCGGCACGGCCGGCAGCGTTGGTTGCCCAAGGCTCCGCCGCCATTTCGTCACGAATGTCGCGCCGCGATCACAAGCAAGAAAAAGGCCGGCAGTTACGCCGGCCTCGTTCGGTCGCCGTGAGAGCTAGGCTTTCAGGTGCTTGCTGACGAGAGCAGTCATCTCGAACATCGAGACCTGCTTCTTGCCGTTGAAGATCTTCAGCAGCTTGTCGTCTGCGTTGATCATCCGCTTGTTCGTCTTGTCCTGAAGGCCCTTGGCCTTGATGTAATCCCACACGCGCTTGGTAACTTCGCTGCGGGGGATCGGCTTGTCGCCGACGATTGCGGCCAGATCGCTGCTCGGGGTGACTTCGGCGGCCAGACCTTTGCCGCCGCTCTTCTTGCTCGTTGTCGCCATCAGTATTTCCTCTCCTACTACGTTTTCGCGCGATTGTGCGCTACTGCACTCTAGCGCGTCAAACGTCGATTTTCGGTTGGTGTGCCGAAAGTCATGGTTTGCACGCCGTCTTCCGGCACATGTGCATCTCCTGACCGCCGCCTAGATTGGGGGTGCAAAGGAGATGCTAATGCACCCGCAACCACTCGTCCGGCTGACCGATGTGGCCCGAACTTACCCCCTGGGACGCGTCCACGTCCGCGCGCTCACCGGCGTTTCGCTGGAGGTGAGCCGCGGCGACTTTCTCGCACTTGCCGGTCCGTCCGGCAGCGGCAAGACGACACTGCTGAACCTCATCGGCTGTATCGATAAGCCCGACAGCGGCCGCATCGTCATCGATGGGGTCGACGTCACTCCCGTGCCGCTGCATCGCCTGGCCGCCACCCGCCGCGACACGCTCGGCTTCATCTTCCAGACTTTCAACCTCATCCCTGTCCTGACGGCGTACGAGAACGTCGAGTACCCGCTCCTGCTGCAACACCTCCCGGCGGCAAAGCGGCGCGACCGCGTCCGCTACTGGCTCGAACAGGTTGGATTGAGCGACCAGGCCCGCCAGCGGCCCGATCAGCTTTCCGGCGGACAGCGGCAGCGCGTAGCCATCGCCAGAGCGATGGTTGGCGAACCGAAGCTCGTCCTCGCCGACGAGCCGACCGCGAACCTCGATTCCGTCACCGCGGGAAAAATCCTCGATCTCGTCGAGGAGCTCAACGACAGAACGCACTGCACCTTCATCTTCGCAACACACGACCCGGCGCTCATGGCCCGCGCGCGCAGCCGCGTGCGCATGCACGACGGCGACATCGTCACCGAGCCGCGGCTCGAAGCCCGCGCCTCCTGAGGAACGAATCCGATGCTGACCAAACTCGCCCTTCGCAACGTCTTTCGCAACCGCCGCCGCTCGGCCATCACGCTTCTCGTCATCGTCTTCGGTGCCGTCGGCCTGATCCTGTTCGGCGGCTACAAGGCCATCACCTTCCGCGGCCTTCGCGAGAGCACCATCCGCGACCGCCTGGGACATCTGCAGATCTACAAGCGCGGCTTCGAGCGCGCGGAGGCAAAGAAGCCTCTGGAGTACGGCCTCGACGACGTCGCGCAGCTACGGCGGGCCATCGAAAGCGATCGACGCGTTCGCATGACCACCGCCCAGATCACGCTCATGGGCCTCATCAGCAACGGCGACAAGTCGGAGACCTTCATGGCCACGGCTGTCGAACCGAGGAGGGACCGGGCCATGAACGCCCAACGCCTCGTCGCCGGCACAAATCTCCCCGATGCAGAACCGGACGCTGTCATCGTGGGGAAGGGGCTCGCCGCGTCGATGCACGCCAGGCCGGGCGACTACCTGACGCTCATGTCGACCACGACCTCCGGCTCGCTCAACGCCATCGATGTGCGCGTGGCCGGCATCTTCACCAGCGGCGTCAAGGAGTACGACGATCGCGCCATCAAGATGCCGCTGGCCGGCGCGCAGCAACTCCTCCAGACCGCGAAGGTCGAGCGCCTGCTCGTCCTGCTCAATGAAACCGACGACACGGACGCCGTCCGTGCGGATCTGGACCGCCTGTTCGCGCGGAAGCAGTGGGCGCTCGAGATGAAGGACTGGTCCCAGTTGGCGACCTTCTATCACCAGGTCGTTCTGCTCTACAACGGCATCTTCGGCTTCATCGGGATGGTCGTCTTCGGCATCGTCATCTTCAGCGTGGCCAACACGATCGTGATGTCGATCTTCGAGCGGACCCGCGAGATCGGCACGATGATGGCCATCGGAACGACGCGAACCAGCGTCTGGCGGCTCTTCCTGCTCGAAGGGCTGTTCATCGGCATCATCGGCGGCGTGGCGGGACTGCTGGCCGGTGCCGGCGCGTCCGGCATCATCAACAACGCCCACTTCATGCTTCCGCCGCCGCCCGGCTACACGCAGGGCTACCCGCTGCGCGTCCTGATGCAGCCGGGCATTCTCATCACCGCCTTCCTCGTCGCCGTCATCACCTCGACACTTTCATCGATCCTCCCGGCGCTGAAGGCGTCGCGGCTGAAAATCGTGGATGCGTTGGGGCACATCTAGGAGCCATCATGAAATCGATCATCGCCATCGCCCTTTTCTGCGCAATGCTGCCGAGCACCGGTCGGACTGGAGAGTCCGACCTACGTGTGGATGCCGCATCGGTTCTCGCGCGCGCCGACGTCTTTCGCAATCCGATCGACAGTTTTTCGGTCGACGTCGAGCTCACGTCGTTCGCGCCGGGCGGAAGGACGGACATCTCGCGTTTCCGCGTGTTCGGAAAAGGGAGCGATCGCAGCATCGTCGAGTTCACTTTCCCGCAGACGGAGAAGGGGAAGTACCTGCTGATGCTGCGCGACGCCATGTGGATTTACATGCCGTCCGCCAGCCGGCCGATCCGCATCTCGCCGCTGCAGAGGCTCATGGGACAGGCATCGAACGGCGATGTGGCGCGAACCAACTTCTCGATCGACTACGACGCCAAGTCGGTCGCCGAGGATGGCGACGCCTTCGTCGTCGACCTCCTGGCGAAAGACCCGGCCCTCGCCTACAACCGCGTCCGGCTCTGGATCGACAAACAGTCGTACGAGCCGCGTCGCGCTGATTTCTATGTCGTCTCCGGGAAGCTGATCAAGCGCGCCACCTACCGCCAGTACGGCACGATGGCCGGCCAGCGCGTCGTCACCGAGGTCGAGATCGATGACCTGCTGCGGCCCGGCAACCGCACCGTGATGCGCTACGCCAACCTCACTCCGAAAGAGAACGCCGAGAAGATGTTCACGAAGGACGCGTTGGGCAAATGGTGAAGCCGGTCATCATCGCGATGGCGTTGTTCGCAACGACTGTCCATGCCGAGACCTTCAAGTTCTTCGGCTCCGCCGGCGCCGAGTGGCAGCTCACTCCCGCTAACGCCGCGTCCGCTCTGAATCCGGGCAACGTCGCGCGGCTGCCCTACCGCACCGGCTCCGGCGACGCTGTCGCATTCCTCGACGCCGCGCCGGAAAGCCATGTCTGGAAACTGCACCTCAAGCTACGCGGTGATGCCGCCGAGGGAGGCGGTCAGAAGGCTGGGATCGGCGAAGCGTCACTGCAGCTCAATCCGCGGCCATGGCTCGACGTCACGATCGGCCGGATCATCGAAAAGTGGGGCACCGGTTACGCCTGGAATCCGACGGCATTCGTCAGCCCGAAAAAGAATCCGGCCGATCCCACCGACCGCCTCTCGGCCAATCGCGGCATCGGCATGGTTCGCACGGACCTCTTCGTCCGAGGGACGAACGTCTCGCTCTACGCGCTCGATCATGGCGCGGTAGCCGCGCGCGTCTACCGGCTCGTAGGCGGAACGGATATCTCACTTCTTTTTCGCCGTGACGGCACCGCCACTCAGCAGGGCATCAGTGCCGCGCGCGTCTTCGGCGACGCGCTGGAGTTGCACGGCGAGGTGGCGCGCCGCCGTGCGCTGGCCGGAGGTCAGTACACGTTCAAGAGTAACGTCAACGTCGTCGTCGAGCTCTATCGCGGCGGCGATGGTCTCGATGCTGGCGCGTTTCGTGCGTTCCGCACCGCCGCTGATTCCGCGCATGACGAAGCGGCGATCCGCGCCGCGAATACCGCGTATGCGCCGCTGCACATGGCCCGGAACTACGCCTTCGTGCGTTTTGACTTGCCGCACGACAAATTCGATGCGGAGCTGATCGCCATCACCAATCTTCGCGACGGATCGCTGCTCGCGCGTGCCACGCTCACCAGGCGGCTGCTGGCGAATGTGAGCGTCTATCTCATCGACACGGAGTTCGCCGGCGCGCGCGCCAGTGAGCTCTCGTACATGCAGGTGCGTCGCGTCACCACCACCGGCGCGCGCTACTACTTCTAGAATGACATGGACGTGACCGGACGAAAGATGACGTGGGTCGGCGTCCTGACGTGGATCATCGTCGGGATTCCGAGTGTGTTGTGGGAAGTGGAGTTCCGATCCCTTTTCGCGCCGCGGGCGGCGATGCTCTTCGGCGCCTTCATCGTGTTCATCGTTGCGTTCCTCATCGGCACGCGTCCAGGCTGCACCAATGCCACCCGGATTCCGATGCTCATCATCGAGACTCTGACGGCCTATGCCTGTGTAAACCTGCAGCCGACCGGCTTCCAACCGGTGCTGCTCGTCATCGTCGCCGCGCAACTCGGTGCGTCGTATCCGCCTCGCTATGCCATCGGCGGCATTGCCGTCAACTCGATCGTCCTCGGCTTGATCATGGGCAGGAACAGCGGCTCACCGGTGATCTATGCGCTGGTCTACTTCGCCTTCTCGCTCTTCGCGCTCTTCTCGATGCACGTTGCCCATTCCGAGATGGAGGCGCGCAAGTCGCTGGCCGAGGCCAACGCCGAGCTGCGCATGACCACCGAGCTCCTCGAGATCAGCAGCCGCACCTCGGAGCGGCTTCGCATCGCCCGCGATCTGCACGATCTCCTCGGCCACCACCTGACGGCGCTCAGTCTCAACCTCGAAGTGGCCAGCCACGTGGCCACCGGCGAGGCGAAGGAGCACATCGAGAAGAGCAAGTCGATCGCGAAGCATCTCCTCGCTGACGTTCGCGACGTCGTCAGCCGCCTGCGCAACGACGAGCCGGTCGATTTGACGACATCTCTGGAATCGCTGCGCAACGTCATCGTGACGCCGTCGCTCCATCTCGAATACCCGGACGAGCTGGCCGTGGCCGATGCGAACATCGCCCAGGTCGCGCTGCGGACGGTGCAGGAGATCGTCACGAACGCGGTGCGCCACTCGGGCGCCCGCAATCTCTGGCTGAACCTGAGTCTGAACAAGGCGACAGCCGGCCGCACACTCTCGATCGATGCCCGCGACGACGGCGTCGGCTCCGACAATGTCCGCTTCGGCAACGGACTGCGCGGCCTTCGCGAGCGCGTGGAGCAGGCGCAGGGAACGTTCGAAGTGACGTCGACCCGAGGCCGCGGGTTCTCCATCCACGTGACGCTCCCCCTCGGAGCGTTGGCGTGATCCGCGTCTGCATCGTCGAAGATCAGACCATCGTCCGCCAGGGCCTGCGAAGCCTCCTCGCACTCGTCCCCGACATCGAGGTGGCCGCCGAGGCCAGCGACGGAGAGGAAGCGGTCGCCGTCATCGAGCGCGAGAAGCCGGACGTCGTCCTGCTCGATCTGCGCATGCCGAAGCTCGACGGCGTCGGCGTCCTGCGCACCCTTCGCGAGAGGAACGCCGCGCGCCCGACACTGATCCTGACGACGTTCGACGATGACGCCATCCTGTTCGAAGCCGTCCGCACCGGTGCCAGGGGCTGGCTGCTGAAGGACGTCTCCCTGGAGCGCCTGGCTGGCGCCATCCGGACGCTCGCAGAGGGGGGAACATGCATCGAGCCGGTCATCACCGAGAGGATCATGCGCGCCCTCGAAAAGAGCGACTCATCATTCGAATCCGCCGACCTCCCCGAGCCGCTCACCGACCGCGAGCGAACGATCCTCCGCCTTCTCGCCGGCGGCTACAGCAATAAAGAGATCGGCGAATTGCTGAGCATCACCGACGGTACGGTGAAAAACCACATCTCGAACCTGCTTGCGAAGCTCGGCGTGCGAGATCGAACGAGGGCAGTGCTGCGGGCGATCGACCTCGGCGTGATCTGAGCCCTCCCAGGAGTCTGCGCGGCAGAACGGTCGAGCGGAGATGGTGGCCGAGCCTTGGGCAACCAGCGCTGCCGGCCGTGCCGGCCTACTCCTTCAGTTCGACGTTCCAGTACGCCTCATCGAGGAAGTTCTTCCAGATGTCGGGGAAGTTCCGGCCCTGGAGGCGATGAAGCGGGTGCCACTTCGGGCGCACCGGCTGACGCTTGAGTTGCAGGCCGGTCTCGGTCAGGAGCTTGTTTCCTTTTTTCACGTTGCAGGGGAGGCAGGCGCAGACGACGTTCTCCCACGTCGACTTCCCGCCGCGCGAGATGGGGACGACATGGTCGAGCGACAGCTCGGACGACGAAAACTTCTTGCCGCAGTACTGGCAGCGGTTCCCGTCGCGCAGATAGATGTTGCCGCGCGAGAACTTGACCTCCTGCCGCGGCAGCCGGTCGAACACCAGTAGCTGAACGACGTGCGGAATCAGGATGTTACGGCTGGGGGTGCGGACGAAATGCTCGTCGTCGCCCGGCACCGGGATGTCAGCCCAGTTCTCGAAGTCGTAGGTCCGGTACTCGGAGTCGACGGCCTTGACCTGCCCTTTGTACAACAGGGTCAGCGCACGCCGGGCAGAGGTTATCTGCACAGCCTGGAAGACCCTGTTGAGGACGAGCACGTGACCGTCGAGCATAGTTCCCCACTCGTAACGCCGCGTACAGCCAAGGTTGTTTCCATCTCCTGACCGTCATGAGATGGATCGGAGACATGATACACGCCCGGCAAGGGGGTCCTATACTTCCGCCGGCAGTGGTGGCCAAGCCTTGGGCAACCAACGCTGCCGGCCGTGCCGGCTTGAAAAAAGTGCCGAATTGAGAGATAGTTAGCTCCTGAGTCGATTCTGAATCCAGCTCTGCGGAGCGCATTCCGGGTGTGGTTTTTTGTGGGAGGCATGCATGCGCGTTTTGTCACGGCTCGCTTTCGTTGTCCTTGCTGTCGCCGTCCTTTCCGCTCCGGCGGCGCTCGCCGACCAGTTCCAGGCGACCTGTCCCCTTACGCTGGTAGCGACCAATGCGCCGCCGACCGCGTTCTACCAGTCGCCGCATGGCGTCTTCCGCTTCGGATCGCAGGTCTTCGCGCTGCGCGGCCAGACGCTGACGACCTACACGGTCACCGATCTCGGGGATATGCAGGTCGCCCGGGAGGACTTCATCGGGGCGCTGGCAGCCCGTGAGACCAAGGGCGGCGTCGCCTTCGGAGGCGGCTTCCTCTACCTCAGCAGCGAAGCCGGACTGGAGATCTTCGACCTCCGCAACGTCCGCGCCGGCGGCACCGCGCCAATCCTCGTTTCGCGGACCCCGGGCCTGCGCTACCACCGCCTGGCAGTCAGCGGCACCACGCTCGCCGCGGTCTATCCCGCCACCGACCTGCCGTGCTCCGCGAATGGGGCCATCGGACCGATCCAGACCTGCTTCAACACCATCGACATCTACAGCGTCGCCAACCCGGCAGCGCCCGTCCGCGTCAGCACCATCTCGACGTTCCTGAGCCCGCTCGGCGGGTTCAACGATGTCGCCTTCAACTTTGGCTTCCTCATCGGCACCGCGAACGGCGGCACGGTGGCATGGGACGTCACCAATCCCGCCACCCCGATCTTCGCCGGCGGCAGCGCGACGGCGGGCAAATTCCTGATCAGCAACGGCTCGAACCTGCTCGCCGTCGGCAACGACAGCGCAATCCTCACGTTCATCATCAATCCCACTCCGGGTGCCCCGTCCTTCTTCAACCCCTTCACCTTCCACACCACGGCGAACCTGCAGGTTGAGCGGTCGAACCCGATCATCTTCCATCCGCAGGGAACATTCGATGAGGCCAGCGGACGCCTCATCACGATGATCGACGAGCTCGACTACCAGACGCTCCAGCCCGCGCGCACGATCGCCTTCGACGTCTTCGACTACGCCACGGCCATGCTGCAAGGGCGCGATCCCCGGCAGTACGAACAGGTCTCCTACACGCAGGGCGACGAGGTGAAGTGGAACCCGCTGGCGGTCGGCTCGCTCGTCTACGTCGTCGGTGAGATCACCGGAACGCAGACCTACGGCGCCTGCGGATTGATGACCGGCCGGATCGAGTTCGACTCGATCGCCGGCACGGTCTGCGGCGGCGCCGAGATTCATGGGTGGGTCACGGGAACGCTGAAGATCACGAACGTCGAGCTGTTCCTCGACGGTGGATCGCTCGGCTCGGCCTCGCTCTCCGGACCGCCGCGCATCGACATTCCGTCGACCACACCGGTCTCGACGTGGCGCGTATTCGCGAACCTCGACGCCATCACCAAAGGGGTGCACGTGCTGCGCGCGGTCGGGACCGACGCCGCCGGCAACCGGCGTCAGTTCTCGAGCCAGACCGTCCTGTTTCCGGGTCCGGGATCGAACTGCGTGGCGCGCCGCCGCGCGGTCTGATCACCGCAACGTATCGACGAGCGCGAGCGCCGCAGACCGCGGATCGCTCGCGTCCGTGATCGGCCGTCCGACGACGATGTAATCCGCGCCCGCCGCAATCGCCGCGGCGGGCGTCATCGTTCTGCGCTGGTCTCCCGCCTCGCTCCCTTCAGGACGAATCCCGGGAACGACGATGCGCATCTCACGGCCGCAATCCTCCCGGATGGCGGCAACTTCATGCGACGAAGCAACGACGCCGCGCAGCCCCGCCTCCTGCGCGAGCCTGGCCAGCCGCACGCCGGTTTCGCGCAGCGTCCCTGCGAAACCGATTCTCTGCAGCTCCGAATCGTCCAGACTGGTCAGAACCGTGACGCCGAGGACGAGCGTCGAATCAATCGCACAGGCGCGAAGCATCGTTGGACCGCCCGACGCATGCACCGTCACCATCGCCGCACCCAACGCTGCCGCCTCGGCCACCGCGTGTCCGGCGGTGTTCGGGATGTCGTGGACCTTGAGATCGAGGAAGACCTTCGCTCCGCGCGCGATGACCTCGCGCACGATCGACGGCCCGTTCGCCACGAATGCCTGCAATCCAAGCTTGAAGACGCCAGCGACTCCGTGCAACGAATCGCAGAGACGAAGGATGTCGTCTCGCGAGGAGCGATCGACCGCAACGATCAAACGGTCAGTTGCTTGCATAATCACCATGATAGCGACCGCATGAACAAATTCGACATCGCACGCGCCCTCGACGAGATCTCGACCTACGTCGAGCTGAGCGAGAACAACCGATTCCGAGCGCTGGCGTTCGAGCGTGCCGCACAGAGCATCCGCGCCATCGACGCCGAGCCGGCCGACCTCATTGCCAGCGGCGAGTTGATCCAGCTGGAGGGCATCGGCAAAGGCACCGCCGCCGTCATCGAGGAGTTGGTGCGCACGGGGCAATCGAAGTACCTCGAAGATCTTCGCAAGCAATACCCGCCAGGGATTCTCGGACTGCTGCGCGTACCGAAGCTGGGGCTGAAAAAGATCGGCATCCTCTATCAGAAACTGGGGATCGGAAGCCTCGACGATCTGGAGGAAGCGGCACGGGCCGGACGTCTGGCGGCTTTGCCTGGATTCGGAACGAAGACGGAGCAGTTCATTCTCGGCAGCATCGAGAAGGCGCGCCGCCGCGAGTCGCACTTCCTGCTGCCGATCGGCGTCGAGGTCGGCGAACAGATTCGCGAGCACCTCGCCGCCATCGAGGAGATCGACGACGCCGAGGTTTCGGGCAGCGTGCGGCGGCGGCTCGAGGTCATCCGGAACGTCAACATCGTCATCGCCACGCGCGCGCAGGAGCGCGTGGTCGAGGCGCTGGCCAGATTCGTCGAGCGGATCGAACGGATCGACGACGACACGGTGAAAGCATTCGCGCGCAATGAGATCGACGTCTGGTTCCATTTCAGCAAACCAGAGGCGTTCGGCGCCACGCTGCTCGCCACGACCGGGACGCCGGAGTTCGTCGCGGCGTTCCTCGCGCACGGCGGGAAGCTTCGCCGCGCACGGACGGAGAAAGAGCTATTCGACAAGGCCGGCCTGGCATACGTCGATCCCGAGCGTCGGGAGAACGGCGACGATCTGAAACGCAAACGCCATCGCCGCCTGATCGAAGTGTCGGACCTTCGCGGGACCTTTCACGTGCACACGACCTTCTCCGACGGCCGGAACACCGTGCACGAGATGCTCTCCGCCGCCCATGAGCGCGGCTTCGAATACGTCGGCATCTCCGATCACTCGCCCGCGGCGTTTTACGCCGGCGGTCTGAGCGTGGAGAAGCTCCGGCTGCAACAGCAAGAGATCGCCGCAAACGAGCGCGGCGTCGCGCCGATGCGCGTCTTCCGCGGCACCGAGGCCGACATCCTCCCGGACGGCACCATCGACTACGACGCAGCGACGCTGGAGAAATTCGACTTCGTCATCGCCTCGATCCATTCGCGTTTCCAGATGACAAAGGATGAGATGACCGAGCGCATGCTCCGCGCCCTCGACAACCCTTCTGTGACCTTCCTCGGCCATCTGACCGGCCGCAAGCTCCTCTCCCGAGACGGATACACGATCGATTACGAGCGCATCTTCGAGAAGGCTGCCGCGCGCGGCGTGATGATTGAGATCAACGGAAACCCCAACCGCCTCGACATCGACTGGCGCCACGTCCGCCGCGCCCTTGACCTCGGCGTCGGCTTCGCGATCAATCCCGACGCCCACTCCGTCCACGAGTATGCCGCCCTCATCAGCGGCACCTGGGTGGCGCGCAAAGCGGGGCTGTCGGCAAAGGAGATTTTCAACACGAAGCCGGTCGAGGAGGTATCCGAGTACCTGAAGAAACGCCGAAAACGGCCGGCTGGACGCTAGCGGAGAGGGTGGGCCGAGCCTTGGGCAACCAGCGCCGCCGGCCGTGCCGGCCTGGCACGGATGTTCCATTCTTGTGGACATGCTTTTCGTGACCATCCCTTGACCTGCGGCGGAGAATACCTGCACAATCTTCGTCGTTAACCTCCCCAAACCACTCGCAAGTACCTCTTCGCAGCACCTCTGCTTCTGCATTTCCTAAGCAAGACATCAATTGGACATCCGAACAGTCGAGTTCCACCGCGCGGCGTACAAGCCCGACGACTTTCCGACTGACCGCAGACCGCAGTTCGCAATGGTCGGTCGCTCCAACGTCGGTAAGTCGAGCCTCATCAACGCCGTTCTGAAACGCAAAGCAGTCGCGCGCGTGAGCCAGACGCCCGGAAAAACGCAGGCCATTCAGTTCTATCTGATCAACGATCGCTTCTACATCGTCGACTTCCCCGGTTACGGCTACGCGAAAGTTCCGAAAGACATCGCCCGCTCCTGGGGCCAGCTCGTTCGCGGCTACCTCGAGAGCGCCGACGCTCTCCGGTTGATCTTCATCCTTCTCGACGTGCGCAGAACTCCCAGCCCGGAAGATCGTCAAATGCATGACTGGACCACGGCATCCGGAATCGACGAACGGATCCTTCTGACCAAAAGCGACAAGCTGTCCACCAACCAGCTCGCGAAGAGCCGGACGGCGATCGCGAAAGAGCTCGAGATCACCGAAGAGAGGCTCATCGCCTGTTCCACCATCACCAAGACGGGAATCGAAGCCGTACGGCGCGAGATCGCATCGCGTCTTTGAATCGGAGCCACAACTAACGAGGTTCAATCCAATGTCCGAAACTGAATTCGAAAACGAAACGACCGTCGCCGTAGCAGAACTGCCGATCGAAAAACCGGAGAAGCCGGCGCGCAAGACCACGCGCAAGCCGAAGGCCGAAAAGGCCGCGGCACCCGTGGCGGTCGAGGAAGAATCGCCGGTCGCGGTCGTCGATGTCCTCGATGCCGAGCCGCAGGAGCCTCCCGCTCCGATCGTCGACGTTGAAAACGATGCTCCGGTCGCCGAGCCCCCCGCTACCTCCGCCCCGCTGCTGCTGAACAAGCGCGGCGAGCAGACCCAGGCCGCGGAGACGCTCGACATCCGTGTCCTCAAGGAGATGAAGCTCCCCGATCTCACCAAGATCGCCAAGGAGCATGGCATCGAGAACGCCACCGGGATGCGCAAGCAGGACCTCATCTTCTCGGTCCTGCAGGCGCAGACGGAAAAGTCGGGGCTGATCTTCTCGGAAGGCGTCCTCGAATGCCTCCCGGACGGTTTCGGCTTCCTGCGCGCCCCCGAGTACAACTACCTGCCCGGTCCCGATGACATCTACGTCTCTCCTTCGCAGATCCGCCGCTTCGACCTCCACACCGGCGACACCGTCTCCGGCCAGGTCCGTCCGCCGAAAGAAGGGGAGCGTTATTTCGCTCTCATCAAGGTCGAAGCCGTCAACTTCGAGCATCCGGACGTCGCCAGAGAGAAGATTCTCTTCGACAACCTCACGCCGCTCTATCCCGAACATCGCATCAAGCTCGAGATACCGTCGAACATGTCGTCACGCGTGCTCGACCTCATCGCACCCGTCGGCAAAGGGCAGCGTGGTCTGATCGTCGCCCCGCCGCGCACCGGCAAGACGATGATCCTCCAGGCCATCGCCAACTCCATCACCACCAACCATCCCGAGGTCACGCTGATCGTGCTGCTGATCGACGAGCGCCCCGAGGAGGTCACCGACATGCAGCGCAGCGTGACGGGCGAAGTCATTTCGTCGACATTCGATGAGCCGGCCTCGCGGCACGTGCAGGTCGCGGAGATGGTCATCGAGAAAGCGAAGCGGCTCGTCGAGCATCGCCGCGATGTGGTCATCCTGCTCGACTCGATCACACGCCTTGCCCGCGCCTACAACACCGTCGTACCGCCATCAGGAAAGGTTCTCTCCGGCGGCGTCGACTCCAACGCCCTGCAGCGCCCGAAGCGCTTCTTCGGCTCCGCCCGTAACGTCGAAGAGGGCGGCTCGCTGACGATCATCGCCACCGCGCTGATCGATACCGGCTCCCGCATGGACGACGTCATCTTCGAAGAGTTCAAGGGCACCGGCAACATGGAAGTGCACCTCGACCGCAAACTCTCCGACAAGCGTGTCTTCCCGGCCATCGACATCAACAAGTCCGGCACGCGCAAAGAGGAGCTCCTTCTCGAGCGCAACGAGCTCAATCGGATCTGGGTGCTGCGCAAAGTCTTTTCGCCGCTGTCGACGGTCGAGTCGATGGAGCTTCTGGTCGAGAAGCTCGAGAAGACCCGCACGAATTCGGAGTTTTTGAACTCGATGTCATCGATGTAAATCATGTTCCCCCGCACCGCTCTTCAGATTTGCGTAATCCTGTTGCTGGCGATTCCCGCGCTCGCGCGCAGTCGCGACGTCTCCGGTCACTACGAGCGCAACGGAGAAAACGATCAGGCCTCGCTGGACGTGACCATGCTTCCCGGCGGCCGCGTCAAGGTCAGCGGCGTTGCGCTCTGGAACACGAAGAACGAGAAGTACGGCCCGAACATCGGCGAGCTCGAATTCGAGGCAACGGTAAAGGACGACGCCGTTTCCTGGAGCGATGCGGACGGCTACAGCGTCGTAATCCGCTTCTCCCGCAAAGGCGCCGAGGTAACGGAGCACGCCATCGCCGGCCACTTCGGGATGAACGTGACATTCGGGGGGCACTACGCGAGGACCGCTGCCAAGCCGACGGATTAGAAGGAAACGGCATGCGCTTGTGCATACGATACGGCGTTCGGCAGCAGGCCCGCGGGTAGAATACGGCTTGCAATGTCAGCGCACATTCAGCTCGACCCGGCCTTCGTCGCCGAATTCTGCAAGCGAAACCAGATTCGCAAACTGGCTCTCTTCGGGTCGGTGCTGACGGATCGTTTTCGTCCTGAAAGCGATATCGACATGCTCGTCGAGTTCGAAGAGCGCGCCCGCGTGGGACTTTTTGACCTTGCAAGAATGGAGATCGAGCTGACCGAGAAGCTCGGACGCAAGGTCGATTTAAGGACGCCCAAGGATCTCAGCCGTTATTTCCGTGACGAAGTGGTCCGTGGTGCGGAGGTTCAATATTCAGGAGAGTGACGCGATCCGCCTTCGTCACATCCTCGATGCGGCTGAGGCGATCGAACGTTTCCTTGCGAACCGGTCGCGTGACGATTTTGAGCGCGACGATCTCTTCTTCTGGGGCATCGTCAAGTTGATCGAGAACGCGGGTGAAGCTGCCGTTAAGTTGTCGGCCGCCACGCGCGACCAACTGGCAGATGTTCCATGGCCGGTCGTCATCGCCACCCGCAATCGGCTCGTGCACGCATACATGGATCTCGATCGCGATCTGGTATGGGAGGCGGCCACGACGAGTATGCCGGAACTTGCTCGTGTGCTCCGTCGACATCTGAGCATTCCCTGATGTGAGGCAAAGCCTCTGCGCCAACGGTGGAGTACGATTCGGTCATGAGAAAGACCATCGCGGCATTGCTCGTCACCGGCCTGCTTCTTACCAGCTGCAAAAAGAAAGAAGAGACGCCTGTCCCACAGCCCGCCACGCCGGCACCAGCCGCCGCGACGACATCGAGCGCCGCCCCCGCGGCGAGGGCGGCCACGCCGGTTCCCAACGTCTCTCTTCCCGCCGATGCTCCGATTCCCGGCAACGGCCTGGCCCTCTGGTTGACCGGCTATGACGCCATGAAGTCCGCCGCCGGGGGCAAGCTCGCCTCCTGGACGAATCCTCTCGTGCCGAATGTCTCGGCATCCTCGAGTGAGAAGAACGCCCAGCCGTCCGTTGCCGCCGGCGCCATCAACGGCCATGCCGCGGTGCGCTTCGACGGCGAGGCGAACATGCTGATGACTAACATCGACATCAGCCCCGCGTCGTGGCCTGACGTCACGGTCATCACCGTTTTCAACAGCGCCACCGAGGAGACGAGCCCCCTGCGCAGCGTATATGGAGATGACAACGGCGACTACGATCGCTCCGCTGGCCTGGACAATCGCAGCGGCGACGAAAAGAACTACGTGATTTTCGCCGGCGACCGCGGCGTGGCCGGCTATTTCGCTCTGAAAGCCAATCAGGTCTATCTCTCGACCGATCAATACACCGCCACCGAGTTCAACGGCTGGATCGACGGGAAGCCGTCCCTGACGAAGTTCCAAACCCACTGGGGCGAGGCGCTCCCGAACATGTACATCGGCGGCACCGGAACGAGCTTCAATCAGTTCTGGAAGGGCGACATCGCCGAGATAATCGTCTACGCCCGCGTGCTCACCGACGCCGAGCGAGCGAAGGTCGAGGATTATCTGGCGAAGAAGTACGGCGTGACGATGGTGCGTTGAGGAGACGCGCGATGGAGAAGAAAATGCGGATCTCGGCAATGGTGTCCCAGGCGACAAGGGACCTGCTGGAGAGACATGTTCGCGCTACCGGTGTGAAAAAAGGGTATCTGGTCGAGCAGGCCCTTCGTCATCATCTGCAAGCGCTGCAGGAACTACCGGCCGATTTCATCATCCACCCGAAACTGGTTGTTACGAGGAGGTCGGGCGCGGCGATCCTGAAGCAAATGAAATCCGGGAGCGCCACAAGCGCTCTACGAGACCTGATGTGCGATGGCGATTAGCGCGCTCCGCGGGCCTGAGGACTCACGCGGAGGCGCGGAGTCCGCGGAGAAGGAAGTTCCTCGTCATCTCCTCCGCGTCTCCGCGCCTCCGCGTGAGTTCAAGTCCTTCACGCTCCCGCACGTGTGGGACGTGGATTCGTCGCCGCTCGGATCGCCATCTGCGCGGCCCCTTCGACCGGCGTGTGCACCGGCGGCGCGATGCGTGCGCGCGGTGCCTCGGCAAGGACAGCGCTGCGCATCGGCGCGAGCAGCGTTTCCCCGGCGTTGAAGGCGCCGCCGACGTAGGCGACCGGGAAGTCGGATGATGTGAGGCGAAGCCTCTCGGCCACCGCCAGGACTGCCCTGGCCAGCTCACTCCCGGCCGTCGCCACGATCTCGGCGGCCTGGGCATCGCCGTTTTCGGCCGCGTCGATGACGAGTTTGCCGACGCGGGCGATGTCGTCCGCGTGCGTGGTCTGCGCGTAGACGAAGCGCGGGAGGTCGGAGGGCTTCATGTCGTAGTCGCGCAGCAGGAGCTCGGTCATCAGCGTCGCCGGCCCGCGTCCGTCGTAGGCGCGCAGGATCGCGGCCAGGCCGGCGCGGGCGATGGCGTAGCCGCTTCCTTCGTCGCCGACGATCGGCCCCCATCCCCCGGCGCGCGCTTCCTCACCGGCGGCGTTGCGGCCGACAGCGACCGAGCCGGTGCCGGCGATGACGACCACGCCCGGACCGAAGCCGATGGCGCCGGTGAGAGCGATACGGGCATCGTTATCCACGGTGAAATTGCCGCGCGGAAAGAAGACGCTCAGCGAATCGACGACTTCCTGGCGATGCGCGGGATGGTCAGACCCGGCGATGCCGCAGTACGTCCAGTTGATCTCGCGGCTGGCCACATCGGCTTTGACGAGCGCCTTGTTGACCGCGCGCTCGATGTTGCGGGCAGCGGTCTCGATCCCGACACGCAGGTGGTTGGACGGACCGGCGATGCCATCGCCCAGCGGACGGCCGGTATCGTCCGTGACAAGCGCTGCCGTTTTCGACGCGCCGCCGTCGACGCCGAGGTAGTACGCCATGCGGAACAACCTTTTACCGCAAGTGCGGTGCCGGGTGGGAGGTTACGGGGTTGCGCGGTCTCGCAGTTACGGGGTCTCGCGGTTGAGGTTACTCGGTTGCTGGGTTGCTGAGTTGCTGGGTTGCTGGGTTGCTGGGGTTAGTGGGTTAGTGGGTGCAAGTCACGCCCATCGGCCCGGCGGCCCTTCACTGAGCAACCAAGCAACCCAGCGACTCAGCAACCTTGCAACCCAACACCGCGAGACCGCGCAACCTCGCGACCCCGAAACCGCGTCAGGACTGTTCCTTGCAGAGTCTGCCAGTCGAAGGAGACGTCATGAAATCGAATCCAGTTTTGACGATTGCGGCGCTGGCAATCGTCGCGGTCGCCCTCATCGCGGCAGCCGGCTGCAAGTCCAGCGGCATGGCCTTTACAAAACATGGTCAGCTTTTGAAGATCAATATCGAGCATCCGGTCGACCTGCCGGAGCAGGGCGAGGGCGATATCGGCATCGTGCTCGGCAATCGCGGCGTGCGTTATGTGAAGGACGTGCTGGTCGACGTCGAGCTTCCGCCGCAACTGGTGGTGCTCGATGAGAAACACGAACGCGGCGTGACGATGAGCCACGACCCCGGCTCCAACTCGTATCACTACACGTTGGCAAACCTCCAGCCGGCGGAGGATTCGACGATTCACTACCGGATCCGTACGTCGTTCGGCACGATGTCGGACAGCGGCAGCATCAAAGCGACCGCGTGGCAGCGCGATCTGACGGGCGACCGGCTGGTGGAGACGGCGGTAATCAAGCTCCGTCCTTAGGAGTCTGCGCGGCAGAACGATGAAACGAAATGGTGGCCGAGCCTTTGGCAACCAGCGCAGCCGGCCGTGCCGGCCGTAAGCTCTGCTAATGTCTGCAGATGGACCTTGATGAATCGGCAACGGCGGCGGGAGCAGGACATGAGATCCACATCCCGCCGAAACCGCGCGAGTCGCTCGAAGACCGTAAACTCCTCGACCGGCCGAGCCGGAACGAGTTGCTTCAGAGTGAATCGTGGCGCGTGCTGCGGATCACGAGCGAGTTCGTGGCCGGCTTCGATCATCTGGCCGAGGTTTATCCGGCGGTATCGATCTTCGGGTCGGCACGAACGCAGCTCGCCAATGAGTACTATGACGCCGCGGTGAAGACGGCCGAGCTGATCGGCAAGGCCGGCTTCGCCGTCATCACAGGCGGCGGCCCCGGCATCATGGAAGCGGCGAACAAGGGAGCACGCCAGGCCGGGGCGCTGTCGATCGGCTGCAACATCGAGCTGCCGTTCGAGCAGAAGATCAATCAGTTCGTCGACAAGGCCATGACCTTCCGCTACTTCTTCGTCCGCAAGACGATGTTCGTGAAGTACTCGGAGGCATTCATCACCTTCCCGGGAGGCTTCGGCACGCTCGACGAGTTGATGGGAGCACTGACGCTGATCCAAACGAAGAAGATCACGAATTTTCCGGTGATCCTGTACGGCAGCGAGTACTGGGGCGGCCTCCTCGACTGGTTGCGCAAGACCGTGCTGGCCGCGAACAACATCACGAAGGAGGATGTCGACAGTCTCCACCTCGTCGACGACCCCGTCCGCGTGCGCGACATCGTCTGCGCGTTTCACGACCGAGCCATGATCACCAACGCGGATGAGGACGAACAGACGCCGCCTCATGTGACGAGCGAGGATTAGCGGCTCGCGGGGAGCGAGTTGTCAGTTGTCAGTTGATTGCGTTTAGCGCGATCTGTCCAAATCGAAACTGAACGTGACGCATCGGCGACCGACAACCGATAACGGTTCATACCCCGCATGGCCCCTCACTTGCAATTATTTGTATCTGCAAGGAGAGCCCCCATGCGTATCCAGCAAACCGATCAGATCCTCAAAGAGGCGCGCTATGCGCGGCACTACCACGAGTTGCAGGAGCGCGATCGCGGCGGCCTGTGGCGACGCGCCTGGCGTTCGCTGACCGGCATCTTCAAGCGTTCGTAGACTCTTCGACCTCTTCAGTCGGCGGCGGCTCCGTCTGCACGATCACCCAGCGTACGCGGAAACGCTCGGCATCCAGTACTTCGATCGCAAGGTCGCCGAGCTGCGTCCGATCGCCCGGTACGACTTCGCGTCCGAGCCGGGCCGCGACATACCCTCCGATCGTCTCCTCCGCGGGCTCTCCGACGTCGACTTTGAGCCTGTCTGCCAGATCCTCGATGAGGTAATCGCCGCGCACGCGATACCGTCCGTTGCCGAGCGGCTCGATCTCGGGCCGTTCGCGGTCGAACTCGTCCTGGATCTGCCCGAACAACTCCTCGGTGATGTTTTCCAGCGACACGATCCCCGAGGCGCCGCCGTACTCGTCGAGGACGATGGCCATGTGCGTCTTGTGCTCGATGAACTGCGAGAGCAGCGCTTCGACCGTCGAGTTCTCCGGTACGAAGAGGACGTCGCGCTTCAGCTCCATCATCGTCCGCCCGGGTCCGCGCAGTTGGGCGAGGAAGAGATCCTTGACGTGGATCAGGCCGATGGTCTGATCGAGCGTTCCGTCGCAGAGCGGGTAGCGGGTATGGCGGGTCGTGCGGATGATCTCGAGGTTTTCTTCGATCGACTTCAGCGTGGAAAGGACCGAGACGTCTGTACGCGGCACCATGATCTGCCGCGCCGTCCGCTTCGAGAACTGGAAGACCCCTTCGATGATCTCGCGGTTTTCCTCGGAGAGGATGCCGGCCTTCTCGGAGTGCGCCAGGATGAGGCGCAACTCCTCCTGCGAATGCGCCATCTCGTTGCCGCTGGCCGGCTTGATGCCGATGAGACGCAGGACCGCGTTCGTGGTTCGGTTCAGCGTCCAGATGATGGGGTACATCACGATGTAGAAGGCGCGGAGGAAATGCGCCGACCAGAGCGCCGTGCCGAGGGTCTTGTCGATGGCCAGATACTTCGGTCCGAGCTCGCCGAAGATGATGTGGAGCGACGAGATCAGGATGAAGGCGATCGACGCGGCGATGGTGTGCGATACGGGGACGCTGTAGACGCCGAGAAACGCCAGGCGTGGCTGGATGAGACTCTCGAACGCAGGCTCGCCGACCCAGCCGAGTGCAAGAGATGCCAGCGTCACTCCGAGCTGCGTGGCGGATAGGTAGCTGTCGAGTTTCTTGATGATGCGCCGCGCCATGCGCGCGCGCGTGCTCCCCTCGGCCGCCATCTCCGCGAGCTGCGTCGGGCGAACCTTGATAATCGCGAATTCAGCGGCGACGAAGAATCCGTTCGCGATGATGAACAGCAGAGCGAGCAGCAGATACCAGGTAGGCATTCTCACCGAGCGCGAAGAACTGCCGCGCTACCAGATGGGTCGATGTCCATGGGGCGTGCGGTATTGTATGACACGTACGCGGTCATCATTGGCCAGCCTCGTCGGATGATGAAAAGCGTAGGGGCGTCAATATCAGAACTACCCAATTCAAGATCAGGATCGAGGGGATCGATTTCAGAACCGACCCACCTCGAGATCACAACCCAAGGGGTCAATATCAGGACTGACACCTTAAGATGACAACCGATGGGGTCAAGGTCAGGATCGACCCACCTCAAGGTCACAACCCGATGGGGTCAAGGTCAGAACCGACCCACCTCAAGGTCACAACCCGATGGGGTCAAGGTCAGGACCGACCCACCTCAAGGTCACAACCCGATGGGGTCAAGGTCAGGATCGACCCACCTCAAGGTCACAACCGATGGGGTCAAGGTCAGGATCAAGCCACCTCAAGATCAGAACCGATGGGGTCAAGGTCAGGTTGTGTCATCGAAAGATGACAACCGAGGGGGGTCAATATCAGGATCGACCCACCGGATCGGCCACCATGCCTTCATCGGCTTTTCTTCACGCCTTCGCGGCGATGTTCGTCACCGTCGCCGGCTTTTTGTCACCCATCACGCAGTTGCCCTGGAAGATGGCTCCCTCTTCGATGATCAGCGCAGGCGTTTCGATGTCGCTGTAGACCTTGCCGTTCCGGTGGATCTCGACTCGCTGCGCCGCGACGATCTTGCCGACGATCGTTCCGCTGATGGCGATGCGGCCGACATGGACGTCGCCCTCGATGTGCGCGCTCTCGCCGACGATCAGCTCGTTCTTCGACATGATCTTGCCGTTGAAACGGCCGTCGATGCGCATCGTGTCTTCGAACTCCAGCTCGCCGCGAAACGATGAGCCCCGGTCGAGAAAGCCATTCAGTTCACCGCTTTTGTTCTTCATCTCTGCTCCCATGCCTTTCTCCTGGCGGCCGTGAACGAATGCGAACACGATCGCGGCGATGATACCCGCTGCCGCAACCGCAATGAGCGTTCCGCTAACGGCGTCTCCCCATCAGTTCGTCGACGACACGAATCAATTCATCTTCACTGCCATACCGGATGTGGATCACGCCGCCGCGCCGCCTGCGGTCGATTTCTACTTTTGTGCGCAAAGTCCTTTGAAGCTTGTCTTCCGCGTCGCGCGTGAAGACATCTTTTTCCTTCTCTTTCTTCTCCGTCGTCTTGGGCGAGCTCTCGGAGGCGAGCATCTCCGTCTGCCGGACGTTGAGGTTCTTCCGGACCACGCGGTCAGCCAACTGCTCCTGCTTCTTCGGCGACTCGATCGCCAGCAGCGCACGTGCGTGCCCCATCGAGAGCTGGCCGGAGGCGAGCAACTTCTTCACCGGCTCGGGCAGCTTGAGGAGGCGCAGGAAGTTGGCGACGGTCGAGCGTTCCTTCCCCACCCGCTTGGAGATCTCCTCCTGGGTGAGCTGAAAGTCGTCGTGAAGCTGGTGGTAGGCGAGCGCTTCTTCGATCGGGTTGAGGTCCTCGCGCTGGATGTTCTCGATCAACGCGATCTGCAGGGCGTCGCCTTCCTGCATCATCTCTTTGATGAGGGCGGGAACGGTGGTCAGACCGGCCTTCTGTGCGGCGCGGAAACGACGCTCGCCGGCGATGAGCTTGTACTTGTCGCCGGCGCGGGTGACCACGAGCGGCTGCACGATCCCATGCTCGCGAACGCTGCGGGCCAGCTCTTCGATCGATGCCTCGTTGAAGGTCTTGCGCGGCTGGTAGGGATTCGGCTGGATCTGCGAGATTGGAATCTCGGCAAGGCCGGGAGTGGAATGAGCTTCCGGCGCTTCCGGGCGCTGCGGAATGAGAGCGCCGAGGCCACGTCCGAGCACTTTCTTGTGGTTCATCAGATCACGTTCTCCGCGCGCTGAATGAATTCCCTGGCCAGACTTACGTACGCTTCGCTTCCACGCGAACGGATGTCGTAAAGAATAATCGGTTTACCGAACGACGGCGCTTCGCTGAGACGGATGTTCCGGGGAATGATGGTCTTGTAGACTTTTTCGCCGAAGTGGTTACGAACCTCTTCGGCGACCTGGCGGGCTAGATTGACCCGCTCGTCGTACATCGTCAAGACAATCCCTTCGATTTCCAGGCTTGCGTTGACCGCGCCGCGAACGCGTTCGATAGTGGCCAGGAGTTGTGTGACCCCCTCGAGCGCAAAGTATTCGGCCTGCAGCGGAACGAGGACGGAGTTGGCCGCGGTCAGGCCGTTGACGGTCAACAGTCCGAGCGAGGGCGGCGAGTCGATGAGGATGTAGTCGTAGTCGGCAGCTATGGGTTCGAGGACCCGTTTGAGGTAGTACTCGCGCCCGATGGCATCGCGCAGCTCGACCTCGGCGCCAACGAGATCGGTCGACGACGGCGCCAGATACAGCGTCGGGATCTCGGTCGGCCGGATGATGTCGCGGAGGGGCATGTTCTCGATGAGCACGTCGTACATCGAGGGATCGGCCTCCGTTACCCCGATGCCCGAGCTGGCGTTCGACTGCGGATCGAGATCGACCAGCAGGACGCGCCGCTCGCAGGCGGCGACGGAGGCGCCGAGGTTGATCGCGGTCGTCGTCTTGCCGACACCGCCCTTTTGATTCGCCAGAGCGACGATCTTCGTCATCCGTTTGACTGTTCCACGTGGAACGCGAGAGTCACGAGGTAATTCGAGGTGCCGCGGGGAAGCGGAAAGACTTCTCCCGCTTCAAAACCAGCGATCGAAGCGACTGCCGGCGCGCTTTGAAAGAGGGCGATGCGCCCGCCCGGCTCCATCCACGCCGTCAGCGACGGTACCCACTCTTCAGGAGCTCCGACGGCACGCGATGTAACCAGAGAAAAGCGAACGTCAGGCGGGAACCGGGTCACGGCGCGCGCCAATCTATCACCGTAAACCACAGCGTTCAATTCGCAGGCGCGCACGATGTGTTTCAGAAAGGCCCACTTTTTCCTGTCCGCTTCCACGAGGTGAAACCGGGCTTCGGGCGAAACGATGGCCATCGGAATGGACGGGAGTCCTCCCCCGCTGCCAAAGTCGAGCACGTTTCCGCGCGGCTTCAGCAGGCCCGCCGCGGTGACGGCCTCGGCGACATGATCATCGAGATTCGCCTTCGCTTCGGGCCCGATGAGGTTGATCCGCTCGTTCCAGCGAAGGAGCTCGCGCTTGTACGTCTCGAGCCGCGCGTTCATGCCGTCTGCGCGACGCCGCGCCGGAGATGCATCCGTACGATCGAGATCGCCGCCGGCGTCACACCGGGGATACGGCTGGCCTGACCCAGCGAAACGGGACGGACGAAGCTCAGCTTCTCGACCATCTCACGCGACAGTCCGGGAAGGCGGTACGACATCTCCGCCGGGATACGCATCCCTTCCTCATCCGCCTGCCGTGACGCTTCGCGCTGCTGGCGCTCGATGTAGCCGGCGTAGCGAAGCTGACTGACGACACCGTCCGATTCTTCATCGCTCAAGGCTCGAAAGGCGCTCGCAACCTCGGGCAGAACGGCTTCGCAGACGTCGGTGAAGCGCTCGATATCGAAGTCCGCGCGCTGCATGAGCCGGGCGATGGTCGCTTTCTCGTTGAGCGATACGTTCGCGGTGCCGAGCCAGATCAGGGTCTCGCGGTCCGGCGTCACGGTGGCCGATTCGGCAGCGTCCCTGGCCCGCTGCATGCGCGCGACGCGAGCTTCGACGCGCCGCTTTCTCTCGTCATCCAGAATGCCGAGCCGTGCCGCGATCGGCGAAAGGCGCTTGTAAACTGAGTCGCAGCCGAGCAGGAGGCGGTGCTCCGCGCGAGAGGTGAACATCCGGTACGGCTCTTCGGTGCCTTGGGTGACGAGGTCATCGATCATCACCGCGGCGTAGGCCTGGTCGCGCCGGAGAATGACCGGCTCGTCGCCGCGGATCGTCTGCAGTGCGTTGATCCCGGCCAGCAGTCCCTGCGCGGCAGCCTCTTCGTAACCGGAGGTGCCGTTGATCTGGCCGGCCAGGAAGAGGCCGTCGATGCCGCGAGCCTGCAGCGTCGGATCGAGCTGCTCGGGATTGCTGAAATCGTACTCGACCGCATAGCCGTAGCGGGCGATGACCGCGTTTTCGAAACCCGGAAGCGAGCGAACCACCGCGTCCTGAACGTCAGGAGGCAATGAGGTCGAGATGCCATTGAGGTACAGCCACGGGTGTTCGAGGCCTTCCGGCTCGACGAACACCTGATGGCGCTCCTTTTCCGCGAATCGGACGACCTTGTCTTCGATCGACGGGCAATAGCGCGGGCCGGTGGCGTGGATCTGTCCGGAGTACATCGGTGCACGATGCAGATTGGCGCGGATCACTTCATGGGCAATGGCGCCGGTATACGTGAGATGGCAGAGAACCTGCGGCAGAGCGAGCCGGTCGGTGAGAATGGAGAACGGCCGCGGTTCGGCATCGCCGGGTGCCTCCTCCAGTTTGGAGAAGTCGACGGAGGTCCGATCGACGCGCGGCGGCGTTCCCGTCTTCAGCCGGCCGAGTTTCAGGCCGAGATCGCGCAGGGAGTCCGAAAGCGTTTCCGCGGCCGGTTCACCGAAACGGCCGCCGACCGTCTTCTGCTCTCCGGAGTGCATCAACGCCCGCAGAAACGTACCGGTGGTGACGATTACGGCGCGGGAACTGAGCCGCGTGCCGTCTTTCATTACTACTCCACGAACGGCCGCCCCTTCGCGCAGAAGCGAGGAGACGGAGCCCTCGAGGATCGTTACATTCGGCTCATCATCGATGATCTGCCGCACTGCTGCGGAGTAGAGGTCGCGGTCACACTGGGCGCGGGGACCCTGGACGGCGGGACCCTTGGAGCGGTTCAGCAGCTTGAACTGGATGCCGGCGCGGTCTGTCGCCTCCCCCATCAAGCCGCCGAGGGCGTCGATTTCCTTGACCAGGTTCCCTTTGGCCAGCCCGCCGATGGCCGGGTTGCAGGACATGCGGCCGATGGCGTCGCGCAGCATCGTCACCAGCGCCACACGCCCACCGCCGCGGGCGCAGACCCGCGCCGCCTCCGTGCCGGCATGGCCGCCGCCGATGATGATCACATCGAACATGTTTCACGTGGAACAGTGACGCCGGAGCGCTCACTTCCCGATGCAGAACTTTGAGAAGATCTCCGTGAACACGTCGTCGCGCGTGATGGCACCAGTGAGCAGACCGAGGGCTGTCGAGGCGCGATGAAGATCGACCAGCATGATCTGTTCCTCGAGTCCGGCAGCAAGCGCCTCGAGCGCCGTCGTGAGCGCTTCCTTGCAGCCGAGCACGGCTTGGTGTTGGCGCTCGTTGACCAGGCTGCCTTCCGGCGCAGCGAACTCATCGCGCACGAGAGCGTCGAGCCTGCTCAGCAGTTCCTCGATACCGTTATCAGGGCCGCGCTCGGCCGTGACGCTGATACCGAGCTCACCGGCAGGTGCCGGAGCGAGGTCGGCCTTCGTATAAATAATCATCGCGTCCGGGTAAGCGGTGTGCTCATCGTCAACGGTCAAACCCACCGTTGCGTCGACTAGATAGAGGACGATGTCGGCATTGCCGGCCGCCTCCCGCGCACGCGCGACGCCGATCTCCTCCACGAGATCGCCGCTCCTTCGAAGACCGGCGGTGTCGGCGATCGTCACCGGCAGCCCGCCGATCTCGATCGTCTCGCGGACGATGTCGCGCGTCGTCCCTGGAATCGGTGTGACGATGGCCCGGTCGCTGCCGACGAGCCGGTTGAGAAGCGTCGACTTGCCGGCGTTCGGACGCCCGAGGATTACTGCCGTAAGGCCGGATGTCGTAGCCTTCCCGCGGCGATACGTTTCCGCGAGCGCGTTCGCATCGGCAATCGCCCCTTCGATCTGCAGACGTGCGTCGGCGCGGGTGATGAACTCGTAGCCCTCTTCCGAAAAGTCGAGCGCGGCCTCGAGACGGGAGATCACGTGAAGCAGCGATTCACGAATAGCCATGGCCCGGCGGCTCAATTCTCCCTGCAGATTTCCGAGCGAGAGCTTCGCCTGCAGCGCCGTGCGCGAGTTGATCAGATCGGCGATCGACTCGGCCTGCACCAGGTCGAGCTTTCCGTTCAGCACGGCCCGCTCCGTGAACTCCCCCGGCTCGGCTAATCGCGCGCCCAGCTCCACTACCGCGGCGATGACGCGCTCCACGAGGAGCGGGCTGCCGTGCAGCGTCAGCTCGACGAGATCGTTGCCGGTGAATGAGTGCGGCGACGCGTAGCGGACGGCAATACATTCATCGAGCACGACGCCGTTATGCATCAATCGGGCGAGCGTGGCTACGCGAGCATCCGGAGCGATGGCTCCAAGCGTTGCCAGTATCGGCGCGCTTCGTGGTCCATCGATACGAACGATGGCAAGCGCTCCCCTGCCGAGCGGGGTGGCGGGAGCGACGATGGTGTCGAGCTCTGACACTGTTTGTCCAGTTGACGGGGAACGATCTCACGCGGAGACGCGGAGGTGATGATGAGGAACTTCTTCTTTTCTCCGCGAGCTCCGCGCCTCCGCGTGAGCCCTACTCCGCGGCGTCGCCGCGCATGACGATGGCCACCCGTTTGTAGAAGCCGTCGCCGCGAGACTCGGTGGTGACGTCGGCGTCTTCCTGCAGCGCGAGGTGAACGAGGCGGCGCTCGATCGGGGTCATGGCCGGCAGGAGCTGCTCGCGGCCGGTGTCGCGGACGCGGTCGGCCAGCTCGCGGGCTTTCTCGGCGAGCTGCTCGGCGCGGCGCTCTTTGAAGGCCTCGCAATTCAGCTCGATCTCCTTCTCGACCTTGCGGCCGACCAGAGCCTTGTTGCCGAGGACCTGAATGGCGTCGAGAAGCTCACCGTGCTGCTCGGTCAGCAGCCTGGCATCGCCTCCGAACAGGCGCACGATGATCTGGGTCTCGTTCTCCTCGGTGCGGATCTCGAGCTGCAGCTTCGCCAGCTCGATCACCTGCACATACCAGGCGCGCACCACGCCGGCCTGCTCGGACTCGGGCCCCTGTTCGGGGATCTCGCCGGCGAAGCGCTCGAAGTCGCCGGTCTGAAAGTCGTCCTCGTGCTCGCGCCGCAGTCCGCGGGCGCGGTTGCCGCCGGCCGAACGTCCGCCACGCTCGCGGCCATCGCTACGGCCGCGACCGCGGTCACGGCCTCCGCGGCCACGCCCTCCTCCACCGCCTGCATTCCGCGCCGGTCTTCCCGGAATGGACGCCGCCGCCGGCGGCGCCGGTTGTGCCACGGCGGCGGCGTTGACCTCGGCTTCGACGACGATGCGTTTGAAGCCGCCGAGAAAGCCTCGTTTTTCGAGGACGACGTGATACGTCAGTTGAACGCGCTCGACGCCGAACGCTTCCGACGCCATCGTCAATGCTTCGTCGAGATTCTTACCTTCGAATCGTTGAGCCATGGTCGTTCCGCACGATCACGCCGGGTTTGGGTCCGACGGGTGATCCTTCCAAAATTTGTTCATGATGAGCTGCTGCGCAATCGTCAGGAGGTTCTGCATCAGCCAGTAAAGCACGACGCCGGTCGGGAACTCCTTGAAAATCCATCCCATCACCAGCGGCATGATCAGGAACATCCGCTTCTGGGCCGGATCCGCCGTCGACGGCGTGATGGCCTGCTGGATGAACATCGTAATCGTCATCAGCGCCGGTGTGATGTAGTACGGATCCTTCATCGACAGATCGTGAATCCACAGCATGAACGGCGCGCCGCGCAGCTCGATGGCGTGCGTGAGCAGACCGTAGAAGCCCCAGAGGATCGGGATCTGCAGCACGAAGGGGAGACAGCCGCCGGCGGGATTGATCCCTTCCACCTGATACAGCTTCATCATCTCGGCGTTCATCTTCTGCCGCTGCTCGGGATCGGTCTTGGCCTTCTTGTAGCGTGCCTTGATCGACTCCATCTTCGGCTGAAGCTTCTGCATCTTCTTCATCGAGACGATCCACTTGTGCTGCAGCGGATAGAGCACGACTTTGATGATGATCGTCAGGACGATGATGGCGAAACCGTAGTTTTTCGTGAAGCGGTTCAGCCAGAGAAGAGCGGCCAGGAAGAAGCGGGCGATGATGCCGAAGTAGCCCAACTGCAGCGTTTTCTCGAAGCCGTAGCGGTCGACGACCTTGGCCTCTTTCGGTCCGAAATAGGCGGCGCCGGAGACGACCCCATCCGGTGCGGCGTTGACGGCGGCGTACAGCTCGCGGCGTTTCTCGCTCTTGCCGCCGGCAGGGACGTCAATTGCTCTGATGATCGCCCCGGACGACTTCTCCGGGCGCAGCACGGTGAGGAAGTAATTGTCCTCGACGCCGACGTACTGCACCGAGGGGTAGATGCTCAGCGTGTCGGCCTTCTCGCGGCGAATGACCTTCAGGCTGTCGTCATTCTGCATGACGCCATTGCCGGTGATGATGAACTGGTTGTCTTTCTCGTCGGGCGCCAGGGTCCGGATTCCGGGACCGATGGCGACGCGGTACCCGATGGGGGGTGTCACGGAAACGGCGAAGTTGAAGAGGTACTCGCCGTTGAAGCGAAAGGTCTTCGTGACGGCGTGGACGCCATCGGACCAGTGGTACTCGATGACGTGCGATCCCTTCTCATCGAATTCGCGGACGGTGTAGAGCGCGCCATTCGCGGCGCGTGTGAAATTCGGGTCGGTGGCCTCGATGGCGAAGGGGAAGTCGGTACGGTTCGGCTCGCGGTCTTTGACCAGCTCGACCTTGCTCTCATCCGTCTTCGAGCTCGGCTTGGCCTTGTAATTCGTGAGTTGGAACGAAACCAACTCCGCTCCGCGGTTCGAGAACTTGGCGGCGAAGTCGTCGGTGATGACCTTCGTGATCGTTTGCGTGGTGGCAGCGATCGGAGCGGCAACCGGGACCGCAGCAGGCGGCTCGACCGACGTCGTCGTCGTTGTCGCCGTCGTCGCTGTCGACGACGTCGTCGTTGGAGGCGCGGCCGGAACGGAAGCGGTCGTGGCGGTGGTCGCCGTTACGGCGGGCTTCTCCACCGGCTTTTTCATCAGATCGGGGAAGAGCTTGGGCGCGACGGCCGCCCAGAGCCAGAGGAACCCGATCGAGATCAATACTGCGACAAAGATTCGTTTTTCCATCTCAAGGGACCGGGTCCCAACCTCCAGGGTTGAACGGGTGACAGCGTGCGAGCCGCCGCAGGCCGAGCCAGACTCCGCGCAGTGTGCCGTGCTTTTCGATCGCCTGCATCATGTAAATCGAACAGGTGGGATCGAAGCGACACATCGGCGGGAGCAATGGCGAGAGAAATCGCTTGTAAAAACGGAGCGGAGCGAGAGCGATCGAGCGCATGAGTCATCGGGAACTGCCGCTCTCTGATACGACGCGCTTCAACGCGCGTTGCAGGTCGAGGCTGTAATCGGGCCATGCTGCCTGCGCGGCGTTCGGTTTGATGTTCACCACGACGTCGATGGCTCGGCTGTCGAGGCCGAGCGGCTCGCGCTGGCGGCGGTAGATCTCACGAGTCCATCGTTTGAGCCGGTTGCGTACGTTGGCCTTGCCGCTCTTTTTCGTCGCGGTGATGCCGACCCGCGAGTAGGGCAAGCCGTTGGCGGCAAAAAAGAGAACGCTGTAGCGGGAGAAGAGTTTACGGCCGGCCTCGTAGACGCGAAGGAACTCGCGACGTTTTGCCAATCGTTTCTCTTTCGGCAGAGCCTCGGAGCTGGCGGAAAGTCCGCCGGCATCGGCTGACAACGGACTAGACCGCCAGGCGCTTGCGGCCCTTACGGCGGCGGCGCGAAAGCACCGCCTGCCCGTCTTTGGTCCGCATCCGGACCAGAAAACCGTGCGTGCGCTTGCGGCGGCGGTTGTTCGGCTGAAATGTACGCTTCATGTTTTCCTTAACCTTCTGAAAAGAAAGCGGGGAGTATAAGCGGCGGGTCGGAGGGTCGTCAAACCAGCCAGCGACCGGGCGGAACGTGGGGTGGTAGTGGGCTATTCCGTGGTCGCGGGGTCGCGCGGTCTCGCGGTCTCGCGGGTTGCTGGGTTGCTGGGTTGCTGGGTTGCAAGGTTGCTGGGTTGCTGGGTTGCTGGGTTGCTGAGACTGAACGATTAACCCGTAGCCCTTTCGCCTCGCGGCCCGAGCAACCTTGCAACTCAGCAACCTTGCAACCAAACACCGCGAGACCGCGCAACCCCGAGACCCCGGGTGGTGACGGAATTTGCTAAGGTGGGTTGTAACAATGCTCGGTACCTTGGCACGCAATCGCAAACCCCCTGCCCTAGCTCACGTGAGCGAGCGGCCAGTCGCGGGTGATCTCGTACTCTTCGGTAATCCGGACGAGGTCAGCGATAGACCACACGGACGACGTGACTCCCGCCGCCATCGCCGGAGTGCAGCGAAGTGTCCGGTGGATGCGCGAGAAGTTGTGGTGCGCGAAGTTGATCGCGGTCTGGTGAATGTGGTTCTCGACCTTTTTCGAGAAGGCATTCGTCAAGCGAGTCATCCGGCGCGACTCCATCCTGATGTTCAAGTTCTGCCTCTCGACGTACGAGGTCGAAATGAAGTTGGGATCGGGCTCGCCGAGGATCGCTTTCTTTTCCGCGCTGACGAACCGGCTCGGCGAGTAGCGCCGCCGCTCTTCGGTCGGGACTTCGTTGTAGTGCTTCACGAGCTGACCGTAGTCGACGGTGCTATGCGACCACGCCGCCTCGATTGCGAAGGGGTACGTTCCGAGTCCATCCGAGGAGATTTGCACGCGGTTGCGAATGCGGAGCGAGAGATCGTAGATGAAGTCGTTCGTGGTCGCTTCGTCGCGGTGTCCGACGCTCCAGCAGATAACCAGCTTGGAATCCGAGTCGAGCGCGACGAATGTCCACACGTCGCCGTAGCCCAGGACGCCGCGCATGTCGACGGGAACGTTCTTCTGCTTCATCCGGCAAAAACTCCAGATCTCGTCAACCTGAACCTTCGTGGTGGGGAGGTCGCGGAGCCAGCGATCCTGAAAGTCCGCGCACGCCGTGCCGACTGTCTCGATGAGCGAGAGGACGGTTTTCTGCGATACGCCCATCATCCGGCAAGTCGAGTTGATGGAGTTGCCTTCCACGAGAGCCGTGATAACCGAGGTGCGCTTGTTGCTGCTTAACTTGTTCATAGGAAGCAATATATGCTTGAACGGTCAGGAAGTCAATAGGTGCGTGATTATACGCGACGCTTGACGTAGTTAGTCGGCCCGGTTACAATCCGCGCCTCGTTACCCTACAGGCAACGATTCTTTGAAATCAAAAGTGGTGCTCCGGGTGGGATTTAAACCCACGACCGACAGATTAGTAGTCTGCCGCTCTGTTCTGGCTGAGCTACCGGAGCCCAAAAATGCGTCAGGCGGGACTCGAACCCACATGGGGGCCGGGTAACCGACCTTACCGGCGGAGTGACAATCCGCTGCGTCTACCAAGTTTCGCCACTGACGCGCACTGCTGTACCTAACGCCTCGTGTGCCTGATCCGCTGCGAGGCGTTGGCATTTTAGGGCGGTGTCGTGCAATCCGCAAGTCACTCCAGAGACTTCTTGCTCCACCGCTTGCGTGCTGCGTCGCGCGCGATCTCAGTCCGCCTCTCCTGCGATAGCGCATCCCGTCGTGCCGGGCCACCCTTAGCGCCGCCCCGTCTTCCCATGATCGAAGCCGCGCGGCTCATTTCCGGAGAAACGGCGGGCTTCGTCGTCGGCTCGTCCGGCACATCACCCGATAGGACGATCACCCTATCGGCCACGCGGCGGGCGCTTTGGACTCCATCTTCTTTTTTGCGTGAACGCTTAAGCATCCGCAAAGTATAGGTCCGGCTACCGCCGTTTGTCGAACGTACGCAGCATGTGCGACGGAGGAACCTCCAACGCATCCGCGAGCCGCAGCATGATTGTCAACGTCGGAACGTTCTCCCCCCGTTCGATGAAGCCGAGGTAGTCCGCCGCCATCTCCGCGCGTTCCGCGAGCGCTTCCTGACTCAAGCCGCGCTCTTTCCGCATAATGTGCAGAGCATCGCCGAATCGCTGCCCTTCCGGGCTCCGTGTCGTCCTTCGCGGCATGACTTGAACACTAGCCATGGGTCGGAGTAGACTTCCATCCAGCCATGGCTAGGAATCAGAAACAGCGCATCAAGACTCTTTTTCTCCAGCCCGTCGATTCGTACAGCCTGAGCGAGGTCGCTACGCTCACGGCGACGCCGGTTCGCAGGCTACGGCGCGAGGTCGCGACTGGCGATCGTGACGCGGCGAAGGTGCGCGGATTGTGGCGATTCACGTGGCGGCAGGCTGTGTGTGTCGCGCTGCAACGCTTCACGCTTGCGGAGATACATGATGCGCTCGGAGACGACGCGGGAGTCGTCCTGCCGCCTTTGCTGGCGCTCCGTAACGTGACCGTCCGCCTGCCTGAGTACATCGTCCGCGCGCTGGAAGTGATCGCCGCCGAGGACCGCACGACACTTGACGCCGCTCTAGGTTTCGAACTGATCGAGTTCGCCGGGGCGCACTCGGGACGGATGGAATCGAAGGTTCCCGGCTTCCGGGCGGCGTACCTCTTTCCTGCCCCTGCCTAAAAGTTGTTACATTTTCAAACGGCAAACTCCGTCACTACCAACTTGACAACCGGGCATGGATGGCGGCAGAATGGTGGCACCATGAAAAAGCTGACTGTCCGGAACATTCCCGACCCAGTGCTGGCTGAACTCAACAGGATCGCGGCCGGGAACAGGGACTCCCTCAACAAGACGGTGCTGCTGGCACTGGAGCAGTTTGTGGGCGTGGTGCCGGCACAGGTGAGCGGCAAGGTAGTAGCTCAACCTGTGGTGGGTAGTGGTGGTGGTGGTGGGAGGTCGCGGTGATCCACTTCGTCGTATCCATCTTCCTCATTGTGTTGGTGGCACTCACGGCGGCTATTTCTATCGATGTGGGGCAGTACAGCATCCTGCCGTTCCTCGCTGCCGGGATGCAGTGCCTGTTCATGGCAGCACGGCAAGCGGATGCGTATGAGAGCGTAACTGCCGCGCGGTTCCTGCTGCCGGTAAGCGCGTGGCGTGGGAGGATGTCATGCAGCCAGTGATGCAGCCTGTTGTGAAGGTGGAGACGCGTCAATCGCTAACCGGCCGAACGCGGGTTGTGCTGACGCTCGCATGCGGTCATCAGGATTCGATCACTCTCCCGAAGCGGTACAGCCCTGCGAGCCGCGATAAGGCGATGTCCGCCAAGAGGCGGAAATGCGGAGCCTGTACGTCATGAAGTGTTCCGAGCAAATAGCTTCACGGCAGATGGGTGGTCGTTTCACTCATCCGTGTCCGTATACCGCAACGGTCGGTGGTAAATGCGGACGACATTCACCGGAGGCCAAGGCGGCGCGCGAACGCAAGACGAGGAATCGATTCTTAGCGAAACAGGTGACTGGCGATCTAATGACCAACACCGCAAAGTTGGCGCGTCGTCGAGCGCACGCAAAACTCGACGAATGGATTGACCAGCAGGCCGAACGCATCGCCGCCGGTGCTGATTACTCCGACTCCGAAGACGCAGAACTCTCGGTAGCTCAGGCTGTTGATACAGCAGCGCATGCGGTTGCGCGCGAAAGGACGGACCGATGACCCCGCCGACCGTCACACCAGAGGAGATGATTGCGGCGATCGAGGACAGGGTCAGCTCGCACGATGGGGTGCTGCGCGGATGGCTACCAGACGAGCAGCGGGCAGCATTCGACCGTGAACGGGTCGTGTTCGTCACCGTCCGCGACTTCATCCGCCAGCACGCCACGAAGGACGCCGCCGTTGCGAAGTCAGTAGAGGAGGGGTTCGAAGAGTTCCGTAGGGATCATTTCCGCGCTGCTCATCCTGCTGTCGAAACGTGTTTGCCGATTGCTTTCGCTTATGGCTATAGTGCTGGCCGTCGTCACAGCATGGCCGAAGCGCTCACTGCGGCAGGACGAGGATTCGCTGCGAAGGATGCCGAGATCGACGCGCTCAAGCAGCGCGTTGGGGAGCTGGAGCGTGAGAACGCCGAGCTAGAAGACGCTTTATCGGGGTGCCGCGCAACAATTAACGACATCGCAAGACTGGTCGGCGTCGGTGATGTGGTCGCGTTGGTCGCCGAACTCGCCCGCGAGATTGCCGAGCTGCGGGTGAGATTGGGCAATTGCGTTTGGCGTTCCGATGATGGGCGTGTTTGCGGATTGCCTCGCGCGTCGCACGGTCTGTGCAGTGGGTTGCATGGATACACAGCTCCCGACCCGCAACCCACACCCGACACGGACGGCCCCGAAGCGTTCTCGCGTGCGTTGCAATCAAGGGAGGATTGTTTGTGATACCGCTCAAGTGGTCTGACTTCCGTCGCATCGTGTCGTTCCCCGGCGACGCTACCCAGGTCTGCGCTACATCTCTGTATGGCCCAATCCGCTACACAGTTCATGGCGGTCAGCAGGTCATCATGGCGCAGGGCGGTATCATCGGCGGATTCGAGATGCAAGATTATTCGTTGCGGCATTCAGACCAATTATATAGGTCCGTGCCGTTCGGTTCCGGTCCATGGACGGCTCCCGAAGAGATGGTCACCCGCCACAACTTCCCATGGATGGAAGACCCTGCGTACATGGCGTTGCACCCCGAAGCGTTCATTAGCGCGCTCACTGTAGGCAACGTCGTCCAAGTTCCCGGCCATCCGGACTTCAACGAGTTCATTGCCATCTTTGGGTGTTGCGTCAATGACCCTAACTGCTGCACCGAATGGTCGGCGAGAGCCACCCCGTACGGATCGTGCATCAGCCCCTTCCCGCGGTTCGAGGCGATCATGATGGCCTCGCCGGACGGGCTGACAGGGTGGCACCCGGTGGCGCCGCTGTTCGGCAAGACGAGCGGCAACGTGATCGAGGACGCCAGATTCTTGGGGATGACGCTGACGCCGGAGGACTATAACCTGCCGCCGGTCGGCCCCACGGGGTTCAAAGGTGTGGACAAGTGCTCGATCGGAGTGCAGCTCGCGGATGGCATGTGGTACGGCACTGCGGATTTCTGGAGCTCGTGGGGGCCAAAGACGCTCATTTGGCGGGCGGTGATTAATGAGAAGGTGCTGAATAGGCCGCAGGTATACGCAAACAGACAGTGGTGGGATTGCGCGTTCGGGATCATGCCGCCGTTTATCAATAACGACACGTCCAAGGTTGAGAGCGATCGCATCTGGGTCGGGAACGCCTTCGATTGCCCGACTGGGACGATTACGATTGCACCGCCGACCTCGCCTGGCAAGTACATGATCGCCCTCAACAAATCGCGTCAGGTGCTCGTCAGCTTCACGAATGACTGTGTGAACTGGACCCCGGCACAGTCGTTGACGGAGACGCTGGACCGCGACATCGGCAACCCGCAGGTGTATGCTGAGGACGACGGGAGCATGACTGTGCTGCTGGACGCTACCGAGTGCGCTGGTGAGGTGTGGGGCGGACGAGGAGTGTATGAGGGTAATGTGAAACTATGAAAACCGTGCTATTTGTCGCCGTTCTCGTTCTCTTCGCTATCCCACTATCTGCGCAGTCGGTCGTCCCAGTCGCCCCCACGCCTGTCCTCAACATCGCCTACATTACCGGCGTCGACACGCTTACTCTGATCAACACGTCCGCTCAGACGCTCACCCTATCAGTGCACATTGCTGAGGGTACGGCTGTGTATGTATCGGCACCGGGGCCGACAGTGCAGGCGGCAGTGGTGCTGGGGCCGCACGAGACGAAGACCGTGACGGACTTTCGGACGGCGTGGCTCGTGCCGGGGAATACGACGTGGGTAGGAATTCAATCACAATGATCAGGGTAGTACGTAGGACGCATAAGCTCAACTACTGGCGCATGTACGGCTATGTCCCGCCAAGCGAGGCGCCTGAGTACGTCGATACCGGAGAGCGCATACCGATTGTGTTGAAGGATGCGACGCAACCAAGAACCGGCAGACAGTCGGGGAGGAGGATTTCATGATTGAAATGCCGAGGTACAAATGTCATAAGGAAGTGCGCGCGCTGAAGATTAAAGAACTCCGACTGGACGATGAGCGCGGGCTTATGTTGGCGTTTTCTGACGAACGGTATGCACCAATTCCCATTACGGGTGAGTGGAACAGAGTACACGCACCGCTGCCAGGAGGCTATTTCGTCGTCTATGCGGACGGGTATCGATCGTTCTCGTCTGCTGAGACTTTCGAGTCCGGATATGAGTTGGTGAAGCAATGACCCGCATCCCCCTCACCGCCCTCATCGCCATCGCGCTCGCCGGATGCGGAACGGTTCGCGACTATGCGACCCTCACGCTCTACCGCGCCGAGAACAAAGTCCTCCTGACCGCGCGGACGCCATGCTCGGACCCGAGGACGCCGGCGCTCGTGATGGAGTGGGTCCGCGAAAAGGATATCGATAAGATGGTCATCCTCTGCGATGCCGACTGCAACTGCCGCCTCGTCAAACGCACGCCGAAGATGAAGATTGTTCAACCGCCGTCAGAGAGCGGTATCTGTCGTTAACGCAGCAACGAAAGGAGCAACACGCAAATGAACGCACGAAAGATTCTCATCCTCATGGCGGCAATCGCCCTCGAAGAGAGCGGCCAACCGGAACTGGCCGCTCTGGTCCGTGCTGCATCAATTGATGATTATTCAGCCCAAGGACCAACATCCTCATTCCGTCTATTTGGCGGTGGGAGATCAAGTCAATATTTCAGCAAGTTCACACCGGACATCGTCCGTCACTTCACTGGAAACGCGAAGGTCGATAGGCTACAACTCGTCTTCGAATTGCCTCTCGATGTCGTGCAGGCTCAGGCAATAGTATCCGTGACTAACGCCAGCCTGCCGACGTGGCTTGTCGGCCAGAAGGAGACCGCATGAAACGCCTCACCATCGCAGCCCTACTCATCACCCTCGCAACCTCGGCTGAGGCCCGCTGGCATCTGCCGTGGAACAAGCCGGCCGCCGCCTCCCCGACCGACCCGCTCCATAAAGTCATCGCGCAAGTCACCGGTTCGGCGCCCACCGATCCGCTCACGGTCGAGGTCTCGCCGCTCGACCATATCGTCCGCACTGTTCTCAGCCCGACCTTCGTGGAGCACGCCAACAAATCACTCGCCATGGCCGGCACCACCGACCCCATGTTCACTCAGTGCGTGCAATTCGGGCTCACCATTCGTCAGGAGATCATCGACAAGCCACTCATCGACAAGCCGACCTCCGCGCTGGCCACGGTCGACCTCACCTGCCCGCTGTGCGTCATCGAGGCGCAGCGCCAGGACTTCGAGGCGGTCCAGTCCGGGGCCTTGGCGGCGCGGGTGTCCGACCTGCGCCTGCGGGTGCGCACCATCAAGAAACGCGCGGCGATGGCGTGCGGCCCACTCAAGATGGATCAAGAGGATATTGCCGGGCAGGCATTCGATTTCATCGGTGGCCTGTTAGGTCACTAGGGCAGGGCAATTAAGGTATGCCGAACAGCCGCAAGGTCCGCAAGAACTACACCCGCGACCGAGACGCGCTCGTGATGCGGGACCACGTGCGGGCGGTGAGATTGGTCGCCCAGGTCCGCCCCGACCAATACGAGTGGCTGGCCGCCGAGGCCGACAAGCGGGCGGGCAAGGGCGTGGGGGGAGGAACTCGGCGCGGTCGCGGGAGCAAGGTGAGTGAGATCGTCCGCGAGGGCATCGACCTCATAATTGAGATGCGCGAGCACGCCGAGTTCATGCGGCTCAAGTTAGGCGGGGACCGGCCGCCCGTGAGGGGCAAGTACGCGCGGGAGCGGGTGGGGGAGCTCAATCCCGACATGCCCGAGCCGCCACCGCCGGAGCCAGAACCGCCGGCGCCCATGGGCCTGCCCACGCCAGGCAAGCCGGTGGTGAGGCCCATCAAATTGCCGGGTTTCAGTCCGCCCGCGCGTGAACCCGACGCCAGATCGCCGGAATCCGCAGCACCCGGTCAACCGTCGTGTGATACCGGCGGGCGATCCGGATGAGGGTGAGCAGGCCTGGCGCGCGGCCACCCGCCAGGACGCGGCACAGGGTGGCGGCCGACACGCCGAGCTCGCGCGCGAGCTGGGCCTGCTCGCCGCGGCGGGACAGGTCGATGGCGAGGGGGGAGGGTTCGTGGCCTGAGCCGCAGCAGTGCCTGCACACCCGCGTGACGGGCATGGTGGTGGCAGGCGGTGCGGCTGTGTCGGGCATGGCGCTCACGAGCAAGAGTATAGCAGGGTAGTGGGGGGAAGTGAATGTTGACTGTCAGGCAAGATTGCTAATAGACTGTATGCCGCCCAGTCGTTTAAGAGAGGACGCCCCAACCGTCAGCAGCGCTGCTGCGCAGGGATGCGCATACGGGGAAGGGAGATGGCGGTGCGAGTCCGTCCGGGCGACCAATTCAATATGACTACTAGACGCAATCGCCCCAGCCCGCCACGTGCGCCCACCACAGCAGGCACCGGGTTCACCAGCAACTTGAGCGTGATCGACGGTGGCCTAGCCGACAACGCAATTGAGCCCGGCGCCACCTCGCCGGGAGGAGCAGCGCAGCCCTTCGACGAGGACGCCATGCTCATAGCCTCGTGGGACAAGGGCCAGATGGAGCCCGTCACCTTCAAGATCCACGAGCAATACCTCGCGTGGGGCAGGCTAATTACGGAGAGCAGGCGGTTCCCGGCCCTGCGCACGCGTTCGGATCTGGCGAGGTTAGGGTGGGAGCGCGTGGTGGCGTGGCTCTCCGGGCTTAATGGGGACGCCGCCGAGCGGAGCGTGATGCACCAATTGGCGCAGATGAACGAGAAGGTGGCGTGGGAAAGAAGGAAGCTCGACTACGTGCGGTTCATCGAGGACTACACGCCAGTCATACAGGAGCAGTTAGCCCTGCCACACGGGCGCCTGCATGCGGCCAGAGTATTGCGGCGCATGCGCGGGCACATCGACGCCATGGAGCCGGGGTTCTATAAGGACGTGTTCGACCAGATGTTCACGGCCAGGTTCGGGGCATATGAGCAGGCCGGGCTCACCTTGATCGAGGTCGCGGCTGAGGGGGAGGGGGAGGACGGGGCCGGGGCCGGGCTGGTGGAGGAGGGCGCGCACGTGGGGAATGGGTCGCGTGACCACAATGACGGCGTGGATATGGAGGAGATGATGCGGGAGATTGAGGACATGTTGAAATGAGCAAACTGATTACGCTGGCTGCTTCCGTAGGTGCCCCACAAATTGACATTGCTCTATCTTCGCGCGTGCGGTTCCATTTCAAGGATCGGTGGAAGACGTTGGGGTTGCCCGATGCGTGGATTGAGGTGGGCTTCCACGATTCGAAGGATGCTATTGAAGTTTACGGTGACTCTGGGTTGGTGCTGGCTGCTGTGGCTTGTAACAAAGTCACAATTGCTTCGATGGATATGTATGGCGGAGAGGCGGAGATTACTGAGTCCAGACTGCGCATCAAGCAATTGGTACAACAAGTGAATGTAGCGCAAGATCCAATGCGAAAGAAGCACCGCCGGTGAGTCTGCCCACCCCACGCGACTTCGGCCTGCCCGACAGGTTCTCAGCTTGGTGGGGTTACCAGGAGGAGGCGTTCGAGCGCGCCATCACCACCGACAAGCGGGTGGTCGCATTAGGAGCTCCCACCGGGTTCGGTAAGAGCCCGGTAGGTGAGACGGTCAGCATGTTCTGGGGCGCACGCGTAGCCTATCTAGTAATGGACCGCGCCCTGCAAACTCAGGTGATCGACCCACTGCGGGGCTTCACGCACCGATTCGACGTGCGGGGTAAGCAGAACTATGATTGCAGGGTCTTGGTCGACGCAGGGGTAGATCAGGATAACGGTGGCACCAAGTGCGACAAGGCCGAGGGCCTGTGTGAGACCTGCCAATTCAAGGACAAAGGGTGCCATTATTACGACGCGGTGACCGCCGCCATCAAGCACGACTACCCGCTCACCAACTACTCCATGTGGTTCGCCATGGCGAGGTATAAAGAGGGGTTGGGCAAGTTCGCCGGACTGGTGTGCGACGAGGCCCACCAAATTCCGCAGGCTCTGTGCTCGGCCCTCAGAATTGAGCTGGGCCAGCGCACGGTCGAACAATTCACGCGGCGCCCCTTGCCGGGCATGCAGTCACTCGACTTGTGGCGCGAGTGGTCGCGCAACCACCTCCACATGCTGGGGCCCCGGCTCGACTCGATGCAGCAGGCCGCGCGCGGACAGGGCAAGCAGAGCTGGGAGCTCAAGGAGTTGAAGGGGCTCGTGGGAGCGCTTGAGGATCTCGCGAGGGCGAGCGGCGACTGGGTGGAGGACCGGAGCGCGTGGGCGGCTAAAGAGAGGGTCGGGTTTGAGCCGCTCTCGCCAGCGCCCTACGCCGAGCGCCTCCTGTTCCAGGGGATCAAGCACGTCCTGCTCATGAGCGCCAACCTGCGGCCCAAGCACATCGAATTGATGGGCCTGAAGATGGAGGATGTCGAGTTCGCCGAGTTCCCGTCAAGTTTTCCAATTGCCCGGCGGCCGGTCATCCACGTCAAGACGGTTCAGCACAAGGCCAGCATGTCGGCCGAGGCCAAGCTGGAGGCCGTGCGGCGGGTGGACCAGATCATCAGTGGCCGGCTTGATCGCAAGTGGCTGATCGACACGGTGAGCTTCGATAGGAGTGCGTTCATCCGCGAGCACTCTACATATAGTTATTACATGATCGCCAACACGCCGGGCCGCGACGGGCTGAGTGCGGCGGACGCCATGGAGAGGTTCAAGCTGGCCTCGCCGCCGAAGGGATTGATTGGCCCGAGCTTCCGCACCGGGTATGACTTGCCGGGCCAATTGTGTGAGTTCGCCATCCTGTTCAAGGTTCCATTTATGGACGGGCGCAACCCTCTCACCGCCGCTCGCCGGGCTGCCGATCCCCTGTGGGAGAAGCTGGCGGTGATGGTCGAGATCGTGCAGTTCTTCGGGCGCGGGATGCGGAGCGCCGGGGACCAATGCGAGGGGCTAATTGTGGACGACCAGTTCGCGTGGCTATTTAGGGATTGCGTCCAATTGGGGTTTGTGCCACAATGGTTCATACCGGCGGTGAGGCTCAATCAGGCTATACCGAGGCCGCTGTCGAAATTGGAGGACAAATAATTATGAAAGAGGATATTGCAAGGGCCATCCGCGACCTCATCCAAGCCGAGATTGAGTGCTTCGCCGACAGGAGCAGGCGGAACGAGGAAGACGCAGAGAAGGCGTATGAGGCGCTATTGTCGGCTGGAGAAGGGGCCGCGCCGGAGGAGGTGTCCGGTGGGCAGACCTAAAGCACGTGGCACCCCGCCCGCCGGCCCGCGGACCAGCGTGTCCATCGACACCCAATTGCACGCCCAGCTCAAGTTCGTGGCGCTGGAGGAGACCACCCGCCGAGGCCAAAAGGTGAGCGTGGCTGATCTGGTGGGCGAGGCGGTGATCGCCATGTGGGCGCCGAGTGCATTCAGGCCCGGCCCGGCCGCGACGCCCGACATCGAGGCCCAGCGCCAAGCCCTGCTTGCGGAGGTCGAGGCCATGGAAAGCGCGCCGCCGGGGCCGTCGATATTCGATGAGATGTTCATGGCGGCGCTGGCCGATCCGATCCCCGACGTGATCGGCAAGATGGTGGGCATGGTGATCGGGACTGTGGGGCAGCGGATCGCCGTGCGGGATCTCACCTACCACCTGCGGAATGCCCTCAATGAGGGCCGGGCCATCACGACGATGGCGGAGCTGGTCGAGGATTACGAGGGGTAGAAAGGAGGACACTATGACAATTGAAATCAGTGAAGTTCAGCGAGATCGTATCGGCCAACTTGTGGATAAGGCGGATAATTACCTTGGAGCACTCAAACTCCAACTACCCGCACATATCCATTTTGATGGCTGTAGGGCTGGATTCGAGGAAATCAGGGCGGAGGCATCTGCTATCTATCGAGAACTTGGTGGTGAGGAGTGACACCACGACGCCCGGTTGCCCGCCAGACCACCATGCAGATCCGCGCCCCGGCGCACCACGCAATCGCGCACGCACACCCGCCGAACAAGCTGCACACACAAGCACATCAATTTGTGAGGAGGATTTCAAGTGGCAAGATTCAACTACGATAATTTGAACGAGAAGCAGTTTCGGATCGCCATCGCGTTGCTCAACCAAGAGGACGAAGTGGTCGCCGCGCTGGAGACGGCGGCAGCGAATGCAATCAAGGAAATGCTGGCCGCCTTCGACATCATCGGGTTCGACCCAGCCAATGTTCTCAACGGCGGCGCTGCGGGAGGTGCCCGCAAGCAGACCACGAAAAGCGCCGGTCCAGCAAAGGTCTATGAGAACAGAGCCCCCGCAGATCGAGTCCGCAAGGTCCGCAAGCCCCGCCTCAGTGCCGACCAGACCCTCTCGCGCCAGCTCCAAGGCAAATACATCGCCGCCATCCGCAGCGTCCCCAAGTCCAAACGCGCCCACTATAAGGCGCTCGTCAAAGGCCCCGGCGGGCGGCAAGCCGCCATCGACGCCATCTACCTCACCTACCCACGCAAATGAGAAGGGAGCCCGCCGCCTTGGCAAGTCAATCAAGCAGATCGAGCGCGAGCAATCCGGTGAAGGACATGACGGGAGCCCAGCTTATCGCCTACCTGTCCCGATGTGGGAGCCCGACGAGGACCAGCAACACGCGGCGCACGCAGAGCCGCCGGAGCCGCTACAGCCTCTATTGCTTAGGGGAAGGAAACACAATCGCAAAAACTTCTTGACTCAGGGGCAACAAACACCTATCTTATCCACTGACGATACAATTGCAGCACTAACAGACGATCAATTTTGTGAGGAGGATCTTTCAGCTATGGCATTCACAATCAACATGACCGAATTCGGTTCCAGCGGCGGGTTCTACGGCGACGGGCGCGTGTGCACCTGGAACAACTGGCGTGCCGAGGCCCACTCGCTCGTCAAGCACGGGCCTGACGGGATGACGGTGGTCGAGGAGTACCCGCCGCAGTGCATGGTGGGTGTCGACTTGTACGCCGACCGCACGCCCGACGACGACGACAAGTTCCCGCAGTTCGTGACGCAGTGGTACGGCGTCGGCCAGCTCCCCTTGGCGGTGATGGAGGCCATGGGGTGGCCACTGGCCCGTTTGCAGACCTCCATCCTCGCCGGGCCAGGTGGTCAGGACCAGTGGAAGCGCCGCCTCCAGCAGCCCGGCGGGTTCCAGCCCTCGCCGGACGGCAAGGTGCCGGGCCCGAGTGGCCCGTTCTTCGGCAGCGACCCAGCCGAGAAAATCTACCCGGGCAGCGGCTACGCGGTATTGAAGGGCGAGCTCGACAACCTCGCTAACTCTGGCGGCGAAGACCTCAACGACCGGGTGGCCGCACACGGCCTCGCCGCGCTCAATGGCCTGCGGGCGGTGGCCGGACAAAAGCAGATGCCGCTGTCCAAGGCCAGCCAGAAGAAGATCGACGCCGCGGCCAAGCTCGGCGTGAAGGCCGACGTGAAGGACCCGCGGAGCATCATGGTGCCGGTGCAGGTCGAGAAGTGGCCGTGGAAGGCCGAGGCTGAGCCGGGCGCGCAACCCGCCCCGCAAGCGCAGACACAGGCGCCGGTTGCCGCGCAGGTGGTCAACAAGCCGGTGGCCGTGCCGAACGCCGTGCCCGCGCAAGCTGCCACGCCTGTCACGCCTGCTGCCAATGCCACCGCCGACCTCGACAAGCTGCTGGCCGCTGTGGTGGTCAGTCTGGTCAGCAAGGCGCCCGGCAATTCGTTCACGCGCTCACCGGCCATGGGCACGGCGGTGCTCAAGTCCGGCAGGTTCTCCGGGCCGAACCTCGCGGCGGCTGCCCGCCGGATCATCACCGACGAATTCCTGGGCGGGGAGTACAACGGGTTGCTGTGGCAGTTCAACCAGGCGGCGAACACGGTCTCGTTGGTGGACGGCGTTAGTGCCGAAGACGCCGTGGCCATGGCTGAGAGCGCTGTAATAACGTAGCCAAGTTTAGTGGTGGTCCCGGTTCGGAGGGCGTGCTGCCTACACCCGCCGAGCCGGGGCCACAAGTTTGCGGATCATTTTTTCATTCTTGTGGGCCACTGGAGCTTCCACGAAATAATAGCAGCTCCCGCTAAGTGCAGGTAGCCGTAGCCTGCGGTGGCCATTACCAAGTTTTGCGGATCATTGAAGTGCCGGTGCGAGGGAGGCTTGTCCGGGGAATAGCAACCTGACGCTACCCACCCTAGGGTAGCCATGCGAGTGCTGGACCCACTCGCGACCTCTCTCGCTTCCCCGCAGGGCGGGCTCTCTCGCGCCGGCACTTGAATGGCCCACAAAATTGGGAAAGGGAGGTTACTCATGAATAGAGCCGAGCATCTTCAATGGGCAAAGAACCGCGCGATGGCGTATGTCAACGCGGGTGACTATCCGCAGGCAGTAGCGTCGATGCTGAGCGACCTTGGCAAACACGAAGAACTGGTAGCCTCCGCCGCGAGATGCGGAATGCTATCGCTGATGGTCAAGGACCGTAAGACCACAACCGACTTCGTGCAGGGCTTCAACTAGGTACTGTGCCGGTGGCCCACAAAATTAAAGTCGTAGCGCGGTCCAAGAACGAGGTGCAACTCAAGCTGTACGTCGACCGCAAGGTGTATGAGGTGCTGCTGGAGTATGCCCGGCCGCTCTGTATATCGCCGCTTGACCTCATTCGTGCGGTGCTCGCCGACAGGTTCCCCGAGACGCCGAGCCAAGAGCTGGAGGTCGGCCCGCGGATCGAGGGCAAGCGGGCGCCCAAACAATTCACGGATAATAGGCCGGACATATGCATGCGTGTGGGGTGTGGGCACTCGTGGGGAGCCCACAATTATGGCGCACAGGGCGAGGAGTTGCCCGATGGCGGGCCGTGCATCGAGTGCGCCGCGAACCAGGACCAAGCTGTTGCCGACAATCCGCTCATCAACGTGGGCAAACTTGAGTTGTGTGGGAGGTTCGTGTGAAAGAGCTGAGCAGGCGGGAGATCGTCGCGGGGGTCAATTTCGACCGTACTGCACACTCAACTACGTGGCCGGACCTAGTTGAGGTAGTAGGTGTGGTCAAGCTGTTCGAACGCGAGGGCGACGGCGGCAAGTTCTATACGGCGTTCCTGCACGAGAACATCGAGACGGTGCTGGAGCGGGCCGCGGCCGAGCCTGGGGCGCAAATAGTGATGAGGTTTGTGTGAGCACCGAAGAAATCAAGAGGCTACTCACGGCGAAACGCGTCATCATGGAGGTGTTGCGTAATACCTGCCACCCTCAATTGACGTTGGAGGATATCTATGAGACCTCCGACCGCATATTGATGGAGTTGTCAAAGAGGGTGGGGGATATGCTGTGACTTTCATCCTCCGCGAGCGCCTAGAGCTAGACCCGCAGAAGTTCGCGACGGCCAACCTTCGCCGCACCCCGGGCGTCCACCTCACGGACGTGGTGCGGGATATGCTCGGGAGCCTCGGGATCATGGCTGCCGGCGGTCGGGGGAACACGTTCACTAAGGCCGACCTCGCGGCGTTCGCGTTGCAGGGGTTCCTGTGGGAAGACGAGATGACGGAGACACTGGTGAACAAGGTGAGGAGCACGAGCGGCGCAGCGATCGGCGAGCCCAATTACGTGAGGTTCCCTGAGATCGCCACGGACGGGCGCGAGGCGTTCTGGGTGGAGTACGACGAGGACACCGGAGTGCTACTGACGCCTATTCCGCCCACCTTTATTGTCATGTCGCCGGACGGTGGCGTGCTGGAGGAAGTGCTGGCCCTACTTGAATGCAAGCGGACAGCGAAGGCCCCGCCGCAGTGGGACGCGGACCCGCAGACACGCTTGGACTTGCTGAGCAAGTGGCTAGCCGCCAACCGGCCGGACTGGATGTGGCAGACGCCGTGCTACCTGCGCGGGCTCAGCTTAGTGCTCGGTCAGGAGATCGACACGGTGCAGCACCACTGCCAGTTTTGTGTTGGGGACTGGCGCGTAAAGGTGGTCAGCGACGAGGAGGGGCGCGTGGTCCCGCTGAGCCCTGTGCCGATCTACGAGAAATGGACCAGGAAATATAGTGCTGGTGAGGTGGCGGATAGGTGGGACGCGGTGTATGGCCACGCGCGGGACACGGGGAGGCTTAATGAACACGATTGAGGGTCAGTGGATTCGTTTTGTTGATGAAGGTGTGCCTAAAAACGCTAAAACGCATATCTTCCGCATTGAGGCCAAGACGGACTTTACCGAAGGAGTTGAAGACTTGGTAATATTAGGCACGGTCAAGTGGTTTGGCAGGTGGCGTGCCTATTGTTTCTTTCCTGGCACGAATACAGTCTATGAAAAGACGTGCTTGCGCGAGATCGCCGATTTCTGCCAAGACATGACAACGGCGCACAAGGCGGGGTGTGATGGCTAAGTACATCGACCTCCAATTCTCCTGCCCCCCGTCGCTCGACTTCCCCACCTATGTGGGCACGCAGGACGAGGAGGGTCAGCCTGTGCAGGTCGGCCAGTGGATCAAGCCCAGCGCCGACAACCCGTTCTGGATTTTGCGGCTCATACCAGCCGAACTCCTCATGTACCTGATCTCGGACGGCCAGCCGGTGCAGGTGGTCACGGAGCGCCACGTGCGTCGCAACCCGCCACTGGTCGACGATATGCCGAGCGGATTGCTACCCACATTGTCGCCGCGCGCCGCCCTCAAGGCCAAATTGGCCAACGCCAAGCCTAAACAAATCACGGATCGGTATATCCCAGCAGCAGATCCGCTCTTAACCGACAAGTGCCCCAATCCGACTTGTGGCAGGATGTTCAACCCGCAAACACATCCGTTGCTCGACTGCCCCACATGTGGGGAGGACAAGTGCACGCTCAATTGCTTCGGGTCCACCGCCGAACCTTGCAAGGACTGCCTCGCCTTAGTGGCTGACCCGGAAGAGGGTGGGTATGAGGCGCCGGTGGCCGAGGTGGCCCAGATCAAGACGCCGGAGCTGCGCAAGGCCATGGCTGATGAGGCACGCGGGGCGGCGGCGGCGGTAGGGAGCAGGCTGTTCGACGGAATTCACCATGGGAAGGGCGGGCAGGACAGTGAACCCGCCGACGACGACGAATAATTGAGAGGGAGGATTAGGGTATGCCACAACCACAAGAGCAAAAGTCAGACATCGGAATCATTGAGATCACTTACCAGCACGTGCATGATTGCCGGGCCGGTAGGGAGAAGAGGCCGTGCCAATTCTTCTGGGGCAACCACAGAACACCCACTGATGAATCGGCGTTGCCGGGTGTGTGTTCGTGTGATCCACGCCAAGACGACACGAACCTGCTGCTCGACGGGCAAGTGTTCATCATTCACAAAGGAGTGTGTTGACGTGGCGATCGACCCGCGGCTCGTCGCACTCGGCTACGCTCCTGTCGGCTCGGCCCAGACCGGCCGCAAGCGACGCCTCTTTATCACCATGGAAGGCCCGCCCTCAACCGGCAAGACCGACTTCCTGCGCCGCTGCCCGCCGCCGCAAGTGTGTATTGATTTGGACCGCGGCATGGAGGGGGTGTGCGAGACCGACATCTGGGGCAACGAGATCATGCGCAAGGTGATCGAGATGCCGGACCTGGATGTTGGCGGTAAGCTGGCGAGTGACGCCGAGCGCACCATCGCCAAGAACTCCTACGCGCAGTTCAAGACGCTGGCCAAACAGACCTTCAAGGCGCTGGGCGAGATAGGGGGCGGCACACTGAGCATCGAAACAGGCGGGGCGGCCTATGCGCTGGCCCAGATAGCCAGGTTCGGCCAGATCGCGCAACTGGGTGAGGTGCCGGCGGCCATGTGGACCTCGATGCAGGCCGAGTTCCAGCAGATATTTCTGCAATATGAGGACTATCCAGTGAACTTGATCGTCAGCCACAGACAGGGCGCCAAGTTCGGCGGGGCCACCGGCGAGACGGACCTCAAGGGGTATAAGGAGATGCAGCACCTGAGCCAGATCCATCTTGAGTTCCAGCGCGTGTACCGGCGTACGCCGCTCGGCATGGTGGTGCGCGACGCCAGGGGGATCGAGCAATTCGACCTTGTGAGGAAGGTCAAGAAGTGCCGGGCAAGATTGGCGTTGCTGGGGGCGGAGTTCCCGGTCGTGTTCTTGGACGACGACATGCGTGAGAGTATTGGTGGGGACTTCCTCACTGTGGCGCAGGCGGTGTTCCCGGACACTACTGTTGACGATTGGATGCCTACTGGGTTAGTGGCATGAACAGACTACTCAATTGGATTATGCTCCCTTTCGTGGTCGCCTACGCCGCATGGTTCTTCGGCAGGCGTATGCTCAAACACCAGTTCGATAGGTGGTGGTGAGTGGCCGACACGCCTACCATCCTGGTCGACCCACGTGCGGGCTCGGCAGACTTGCGGCCCTACCTGCGCGACCTCGGTGCCACCGTCGACATGGCCACCCAGATCCCGGCCGACATCGCCTCCGCCGGCTACGGTCCACAAGGACTCATGCTGATCGGCATGGAGTACAAGCTCACCGCCACCGGCGACATATTCACGAGCATGTCGGACGGGCGCTTGACCGGCACGCAGCTCCCGGCCTTGGTGAGCAATTTCGAGCGGCGCTACCTCCTCGTGGAAGGCCCCACGCGAATGGCCCCGGATGGTGGTCTCGAACAGTCCCCCAAGGCCGGCGTGTGGGAGCGCGTGTGGGCCATGAACGCGCACGAATACTGGTCGCGCCTGGATTCAGTCACCGAGTTCTGGGGCGTGAACGTCAAGGAGACCCACAACAAGGTGCAGAGCGCGGCGTGGATCATCTCGCGGGCCAGGTACTGGGCCAAGCCCTACAATGCGCACGCGAGCTATAGAGCGTGGGACAGGTCGGCCGAGCCGCGCAAGGGGGCGCAGGGCGAGGGGTTCGTGGTCAATGAGTTCGGCCCCACGAGCGCCCTGCCGATCGTGCAGCGCATGGCGGCCCAGATCGACGGCATAGGCGAGGGCCACAGTGGGTATGTGGCCAAGGAGTTCGCGACGCCGGCCGAGATGATCCTGGGCAAGGAACTCGCGCGCGTGGTGGCCCAGAACCCGGACTACGCGGCCATGTTCGCCGACGATTGGCGGCAAATAGAGTGCTTGCAGAAGCTCAAGCGCCCGGCGAATGGCGGCGGGCAGTACCGGCGGATTCACTTCAGCAAAGAGCGCGTGGCCAAGATCCGCGCGCAATTGTGGGGACCACAATGATCGAAACAGATGATGAAGCTATTGCTTTGCGGTGGTTGATGATGATTCCGCGCCTCAATTGGAAAACTACCACACCGCGCAAGTCCGACCACCAGATCACAATCCATATTTGCCCACCGACTCCTCGTGGTGATGGTACTATGGCGGCGATGCTAGTACACATCCGTGTAGTCTATCCGCGCCCCGGCCACCGGCAGGGCGATCTGGTAGTGCGCGGCTCTGGTAATTATATGGGCAGCGCCGTGCATGACCTCTGGCAGCAACTGGACCGTCACAAAATCTATATGCCACCACCCGGCGTGGACATCACACCCGAGGCGTGGGCAGCACAACGAACGAAAGTACAGGAGGATGTGAATGCCACTCATTGATTTCACCGCCCCGGCCCAATCGTGGCCGGACTTCCTCGACTCCATGCCCCCCGGTCGCACCCCGCAGCCCGAGGACATGTACGCCCGGTGGGACTCACCCACCTATATCTGCCCGGCCAGACCTCGCAACGGCATCCAATCACAGATTGAATCGGTGCATGGCGCACGCATGCGCCTCACGTCCGGCCACTGCAAGTGCGGCTTGACCCTGCGCAAGGAGGGCCTGCAAGGGGTCGGTGAGTCGCATGCTTATTTGGCGTGGCTGGCCGATATGATGAGCGATGCCGAGGCCGCCCACTTCTGGGCCACCGTCGCCAGCGCCAAGCCGGAGAGGTTGACCGAATTGGGGATATTGCCGGTCTTGCGGGAGTGCTTCAGGTTCCTGCGCGAGATGGGGGGGGTGTGATGCCGACCGAGATTAAGGACTGGCAACTCACCGGCGCCCGCCTCCTCCTCCGCCCCGCCGAACTGGCCCACGCAAGCGGCCTCGTGTCGGTGGGCGACGACCCGGACGCCCCCATGACCAAGGAGTGCGTGGTGGTGGCATGTGGTCCGAGTGCCCCGCCACAATATGCGCCTGGCGTGCGGGTGATCGTCAATCCAGGGTGGAGCACCGTGCAGATCGGTGGGGAGGAATTGCTTGTGGTTGACGGGGCTGCGGATGGGGACGACGTGCTCATGTACATGACAACACAATCGTGGGATGGCCCACACTGCACATACAGAGGAGAAAACTGCTAATGCCGTTCATATCACCCAAGCAAATCGCCTACGCCGAGGACGCCCGGCAAGCCCTCCTCGCGGGCGTCAACAAGCTGGCCGATGCGGTCAAAGTGACGCTCGGCCCCCGCGGCCGCAATGTCCTGCTCGCGCCGAAATACGCCACACCCATCTCCACCAAGGACGGCGTGACGGTGGCCCAGAACGTGGCCTTCGCCGACGACCTCGAAAACGCAGGCGCCCGCATGTGCACTGAAGCTGCCGGTCGAACCGCCGACGCGGCCGGGGACGGAACGACTGCCACGGTAGTGTTGGTGCAGGCCATCGTGCGTGAGGGCATCAAGAACATCGCCGCTGGCGCCAACCCGATGGAGATCAAGAAGGGGATCGAGCTCGCCGCGCGTGCTGCCCTCCAATACGTGGAGTCGATCACGCGCAAGGTCGGCTTTGGCGACGTAGAGCGCATCGCCACCATCTCGGCCAACGGCGACACGGAGATCGGCGGCCTCATCGCCCAAGCGGTGGAGGCGGTCGGCAACGACGGGGTGATTGCCATCGAGGCCACGCAGGCGCTCGGCATGAGCCTAGAGGTGGTCGAGGGCATGGAGTTCGACCGCGGCTGGCTGAGCCCCCACTTCGTGACTGAGCCCGCTGAGCGTGAGCAGTGCGTACTCAATGACGCTGCTGTGCTCATCACAGACATGCGGGTCGATTGGAACAAGGATGTGACCCCTGTGATGGAGTTGGCAAAGCAGCAGGGCAAGCCACTTCTCATCATTGCTGAGGACTTCGGCCCCGAAGCTCTGGCCACTATGCTGCAAAATAAAGTGAAGGGTATTTTCCTCAGTTGTGCTGTGATGTGCCCAGCTCATGGCGACCGGAGGCGGGCCTTGCTTGACGACATTGCGGTACTCACAGGTGGGACGTTCATCAGTGCCGACATGGGCACGCCGATCCGCAAGGTGAGTGCCGAGCAATTGGGGCAGGTGCACCGCGTGATTGTGTCGCAGGGCACCACCACCTTCATCACGGAGCTGAGTGAGGAGCGCAAGGCCGCAGTGGCTGCACGTGTGGAGCTGATTAGGGCCGGGCTGGACGCGGCCGGCGCCGAGACGGACAAGGCCAAGTTCCGCGAGAGGTTGGCCAAGCTCGCGTCGGGCGTGGCCATCATCAAAGTGGGCGCGGCCACCGAGTCGGTGGTGCGGGAGAAGTTGTTCCGGGTCGAGGATGCTATGCTCGCGGCTCGTGGGGCCATGGCCGAGGGTGTGGTGCCCGGCGGTGGGATGGCGCTACTGCGGGCGAGCACATCAACGGAAATTGAGATTGTGCATGTAGCCGCTGCGGGACTTCCTGCTGCCGTGGGCGTAGCAATAATACGCAAGGCGCTCGAAACTCCATTCCGCCAAATCATCCTCAACGGTGGCGGTACGCCGGAGGTGGTCATAGCCGACCTGCGTTATTCACCCCCTGACCACGGCTACGACGCCGCCGCCGAAGAGATCGTCGACATGTACGAGCGTGGCGTGATCGACCCGGCGAGGGTGGTCAAGCAATGCGTGCTCAACGCGGCCTCAATCGCGGCGCTCCTGCTCACGACCGAGGCGGTGGTGACCGAGATCGAGGAGCAAACAGGTGGTGGGTCGGAACTCACCACCCGCCAACAGGCAACAGTACGCGGGGCGCTGGAGACCATGCGCCGCCGGAGGAGATGAACATGAAGCTCACCAATATCAGCTCAGAACTGTTGGAATTCAGCGTGCCCACCTCAGCTACAGTTACAGAGATCCGCAGTATTGGGCCATACAGCTCAATGGACCTAGCGCCGGGCACCAATATTATGGTGTCCAAACACCGGCTGCGCGACTTGCAAATCGAAGGCCGCGAGGGTGAGACCATCGGTGTCACCCATGGAGGTGCATGATGCCCAACATCCAGCCACTCCAGAACGTCCCCGAGGCCATCTTCGACACTGAGGATGGCCCCAGCGGCGCAGTGGGAGATACGACAATACGCCAACGCAGTTGGGTCATTGATTGCCAAGAAGTTCCCGCGCACGTGGGAATTGTTTAGCCGCTAATGCCCCCACAACCCGGTGCCAACGATATCCCCCGCAACCACGTCCCCGGACGCGGCCCGCTGCCGGCGCCGGTCATGATCATAGGGGAAGCCCCGGGTAGGGCGGAGAACAGTACGCGCATGCCCTTTGTGGGCCAAGCCGGCCAAGAACTGGAGCGCTATGCCCGCACCGCCGGACTGGACCTCGCGAGCTGCTACATAACCAATCTCGCGAAATGGTGGCCGCCGGTGGATTTCCGCGGCAACCAGCTCCCGCCCACGCCCGAGGACATAGCGCGCGACGAGCCCGAGCTGCTGGGCGAACTCCTGATGTGCGAACCCCGCGTGATCGTGGCGGTGGGAGCACATGCGGCGCGCTACTTCCTGCCCAAGTTCAGCAATATGCGCACTGAGCATGGATTGCCGCAGCTCACTTGGATTGAGGTACTCGGCCGCGAGGTGCCGGTAATTGCGGTCCTGCACCCAGCGGCGGGCCTCCACTCAGGGCTGCAAGAGGAGATGGCACGTATCCAGTGGGACTTCCAACAGGTTGGCAAACTGGTGCGCGGCCAGCTCCCCCTCACGCGCGCCGACGAGTTCCCCGACCCGCAATACCGGCGCCTGTTCGATGATGGTCCTTGCGAATTTGCCTGCAATGAGATGAAAGGCTCCTGTGTTGAATGTGGCGGTGAGGCGGACTACGACCACACAGACCATATTTATATCCCGCAGGGTTGCACTTGTGAGCGTAGCGGCCCGGCTGTACTAAGGAACTTACTCGCCGGCCGCACCGAAGTGGCGATCGACACCGAGGGCACGATCGAGGACCCGGAGTGCCTGACCCTGGCCGTCACGCCCGGCGAGGGGTGGATGGTCGAGGCTGGCCAGGTCGAGACCCTCGCCGCCTTGGACAGGCACATCAATGCGCCGCACGGGATATGCACCGTCATCCTGCACTACATGACGCACGACCTGCCAGTGATCGAGGCGCTGGGCGTACGCGTGGCCCACCGGCCGGCCGTGAACTCTGACGGGTCGCCTGCGTTCCGCGACACGATGAACGAGCTCCACCTCTTGGGCGGGATCGAGCCGAAGGGGCTCAAGGCGGCCGAGTGGCGCCTGTGCGCGATGGAGGCCGATTCGTTCGAGGACGTGGCTGGAGAAAGTGCGTACGAGACCGCGCGCGACTACTTCGAGCACGCGTTCGGGATGGCCGCCTGCGAATTGTGTGTGGGAGTGGGCAAGACCAACAAGCCTTACAAGGTGGTCGATACGGCGTGCAAGGTGTGCGGCGGGTCGGGTAGGGTGGCAAGTGTCAAGGCATGTGATTGCAGAGTGGTGGACATCACCGACTATGAGGGCGTGACCGAGACCACCACACTGCCGATTGACATGGCAAAGGCTGATTGCGGAACGTGTTTTGGGGTTGGTGAGTTGCCGACTGGGCGCACTAAGTATTGCAAGTGCGTGAAGACTTCGGACGCGTGCGAGATGCCCGAATGCGTGGACGGCCTCCTCATCCCGGCGCCGGCCAAGGAGCTGAACTTCGACGCCACGACCGGTGAGTTCCGGTGGAAGCAGCCACAGTCGATGGCCAAGTGGCTCAAGCGCCGCATCCTCGGCGTCGACCTGCTCGGCACTGATACTGAGGAACTTGGGGCGCAACTGCCCATCAACGCGCCGGATGCCGAAGACGAGCAGGACACTGCCCCCCTCTTCAAGCTGCGCAAGGCGTGGCGCGACCTGCCGCCAGAGCGCCGGGCCTTGGTGGAGCGCGTGGCCGGCCACATGCCCCGCGTGGCCCTCCGGAACGTGAAGGACCAAGCCCGCGTCACGAGGTACGCCTGCCGCGACGCCGACGCCACCCTGCGCGTGTCCCGCGAGACTGACAGGCGCATCCGCGAGCATGGCCTGCAAGCCGCCCGCGAGATCGACATCGCCATCCTGCCCATGCTCTCGCGGATGGAGCGCAACGGTATGATGATCGACCGCAGCCACTTTGAGGCGTTCCACAGTGACCTCCAGCGTTGGCTCAGCGAAGAGCGGGCCAAGCTGGCCGATCTGGTCGGCGAGCACAACCCGAACTCCAAGCGCATAATTGGAGTCCTGTTCCGCGACCTCCAACTCCCGGCAATCAAGATGACTGCGGGTGGCCAAGAGAGCACCGACGACGAGACGCTGGGCATCTTGAAGGCCCAGCTCAAGGCTCGGCAGATGGGCGGACAGGACAGTGAATTGGTGCACACCGGTGTGCAGGTGATTGACTGCATCCAGACATACAGGGAGTTCCAGAAGATGGACTCCACATACGTGCTTGGCCTGCTCGGGAAAGCCGACGCGCACAATCGGGTCCACACGACCATCAATTACACTAAGTCAGTGTCGCGCCTGAGCAGCGAGGAGCCCAACCTCCAAAACATCCCTAACCCAGACAATTCACCCTACCCTGACGACGCGGTGCGCAACATGGGCCTGCGGATGCGCCGCGGGTTCGTCGCGCGACCGGGCTACAAGATCATCGAGGCGGACTACTCGGCGATCGAGATGGTGGTGGGCGCCCACCTCACGCAGGACCACAACCTCATGCGGATCTTCCACGAGGGGCTCGACCCACACCGCTATGCTGCCAGTGAGTTCCTCAAGATGCCCATGGCCGACGTGCCCAAGCCAGTGCGCACGCAGTTCAAGACTCTGAACTTCGCCTCCTTCTATGACACGTCCGCAATGACGATCCAGCGGCAACTCTCGCTCATGCAGCCCCCTATCGACATGTCTGTGGAGGAGTGCCAGCAGCTCATCAACTGGTATTTCAGCGAGTTCGCGCCCGACGTGCTCGCGTGGAAGGACCGCGTGCGCCGGGACGCCCAGGCCGAGGGCGTGGTGCGCACTATGTTCGGCCGCATGCGCTGGATGCCAGGCCTGCGCTCACAGATCAAGCGGGTGAGGTCGGCCGCCGAGCGCGAGTGCACCAACTTCCCCATCCAGGGCACCGCGCGCGACATCCTGTGCGTCGGCATGGCCCGCATGTGGGAGGACCTCTTCCCCACCTTGTGGGCTTGCGGGGTGGACGCCCAGCCCATCATGACCGTGCACGACGCGGTGGCGGTGGAGTGCCCAGCGGAGTTCGCCGAGTTCGTGGGGGATCAGATGCGCGAGGTCATGGAGCAGGCGGTCGGGCTCAGTGTGCCGGTCAAGGTGAGCGTAGGGATCGGGGACAATTGGGCGGAGGCCCATTGACATCCGCCGCAAAATAGTTGTTGACTCTGGGGCAAGATTGACCTACATTCCACTTGTGAACTTGGCCGGTATCCTTGATGAGCGCGCCCTTAGGATCGTCGAGGCTGTGAAAGTCAGCTTGAAGAGGGGGTCGGACCCTAACCAGCCAAGCTCACGTTTTGTTTGAGGAGGGTCAATCAAGTGTGGCAAGTTCGTACCAGAGGTCACCACGAAACAGAGAGTTGGGCCAACGCCCCGGCCAATTGCTACTGGGACATGGGCCACCTCGTGATCCCGCAGCCCGGCAAGCCCCCAATCCGCTACTCCGGCGGGGATGTACGCTGGTACACACCCAAGCGCTCGGAGGAATTCGCAACCCTGATACCGCCCGCGGCCCATAAGCGCCTGCGCGCAACCTACGAGAAGGAGCACAATGTCTAATCTTGCTGCTGATCCTGCTGCTACCGACTCCGCCGCCGTCCCCTTCGAGTCCGTCCCTGCCCTCGCTGCCAACGACGCCTATATCGAAAAGATGACGCGCCTGCGCGACCTCAAAGCGCTCAAGGACCAACTCTTTAACGACAAGGAGCCCAAGTCACCCGGCGATCTGCCGCTCGGCGAGTACGAGGGCTTGAAGCGTGAGTGCGCCGCCATGCAGCTCATCAACGGCCAGAAGTCGGTGGCGTTCTTCGATCTGCGCGTGATGAGCGCGGCGGGCGGGGTGACGAAGGGGAAGGTGACCGGCGCCGGAATAATCGATTCACTGGGTGATGCCACACCGCAGCAGTTGCGAGCTATCGCTCTGGCCGCCAAAGAGTGTGATCCGGAGGTGTTGGTTAGCAACGGCATCTCCGCTTCGGTGGTAGTCGCCGCCCGCACGCCCGACAAGCCCCGCGCAGGCAGCGTCCGCGTGGAGTGGATCGGCGCCAAGGGCCGGGGCGCTGGCCAGAAGACGCGTGGCACTGGCGGGGACGTGCAGTGATGCCAAGCGAGTCGCGCTGCGCCCGCTGCAACACGTCCTGCGAGCCCGAGGACCTCGACGAGTGCTTGGGGTGCAAGTCGTCAGACCTGTGCCCGGCGTGCATGACCGGCCCGACCAAACACGACTGCACTACCCGAGCTTTTCAGCGGGGTGGTGCGGCCAAGATACTACGCAACCTTGTGGATGGAGGAGCTATCGCATGAGCGTGATCCCGGCAACCTCACAACCCCGCAACCCCTCCTTCCACCACACCCCGCCCAAGCCGACCCGCTCCCGCGGCAAATCCTATACGCCCGGCATGTTCGACAAGTTGATCGACCACCCTGTACTCCAGCCAGACCACGCCCCGCCGGAACAGGTGTGCGGGGTGCACGTGGAGCTCGCAGCATCCGGCCGCAGCGTGATCGTGGCCGAGCAGCTCAAGGGAGGCGTATGCGGGCCGCGGCACCTCCTCACGCTGGAGGAGCCACATTCGGTGTTCATGCGCCTGGCGGACGGGCGGGAGGTATGGGTCGAGATACGAGCCGTCGAGCCGACGCCAGAGGAGGACAGGGAACCGTGGTCGGATGGGCCAGTAACCATGGTTACTGCGGAATCCTTGCCGCCGCAGTCCTCGTTCGTGTGCGTGGAGTTCCTGCCACGCTGATGGCCCGGCAACCCAAGCTACTCGCGCGCGTCCAGTTCGCCCTCGCGCACGTCTGCTGGCCCCACTGGTGCCAGCGCCACCGCATCCCATACGTGAGCGATTTCTGCCCTGAGTGCAATGGTGCTCGGCTGGCCCGCCTTGAGGTTGTCGACGGCCGGAACTCAGCCCAGGCCCGCGACATGCCGAGCGAGGAGGCGGCGCTCATCGGACTGGACCGGCTGCTGGCGTTCGACATCGAGGAGGTCCGCAGATACGTGCGCGGCCGGCGGCGGAATGGGCTGCACCGGGCGATGGCGGACGGGGAGATCGGCGGGCGATGATGGAGAGAGCAAAGTGCCCCTATTGTGGTCGCATTTTGGCCGTGCAGCCTCCCAAGGGTGGTGACGGATCGGTTGATGTGTTTCCGCGCCACGCAAAGAGTCCACTGCGGCGCAACAGGGCAGATATCTCGTCCCATGGCATCAGGTGTGAAGGTGGTCGGCAATTGGTGGAATACTCCGATTATGTGAGTGGCTAAGCTGGGCCGGCCGTCTGCCTACAAGCACGCCCTGAGAACCATCCACACCCACCCACGCTCCACCCGCCACCCCTCGCGAGTTCTCAGCAGCGCACGCACGCCCACCCTTCCCCAACGGCCAGCCCTGCGGCGCCCAGCATAGCACGCCTGTTCAGGTCGGGATCTTCATGAGGATGAAGCTAAGCACGAAGAACGCCAGACCGTAGCACACGAGCCTGGAATGCCACGGGTGGGGCTGTGGCACGGCCGAACCGGCGACGATGAACAGGACGATCGAGATTATCTGGGCTACGAGGCTGAGAGTCATGGAAGGTGGTCTCCTTTTTTGAATGAATGTGGCTTCGGTGCCACGTCAGTAGCTATCCGGCATGGACGTTCGGAAGGTCAGAATCTCCTCCGCCTCGACTGGCCGTTTGTCGGCCTTCACGCTACCATCCGGACGGATCTCAATCTCGTACCCTTGCTCCATCAGCTCTCCAAGTTCGTCGATCGATGGATGCGCGCTCATGCTGCCCACCCGCGAGGAAGCCAGCCGTTCAGTTGCCATCCGGACTGTCTCGAAAACCAGATGGAGCGGCAACACCGCGTGCAGCCATACATCGGAATCCATTGCCCGTCTTCAGGGCGCCGGACGCTGATGCCGTCGAGCGGACCACTCACCGCATGACCGAAGATTCGGCACCACAACGCTTTGAACATGCCGCGAAGTTTACCACCTTCGGTGCCGCGTCAGTGCTTCTCCGGCACAGTCAGGATGTGCTCCGACTCCTCGGCCGTACGATCTCCTGGAGCGATCTTCGCTACCCGGCGCGTTTCGGCATCGTCCGCCATCCCGCCGAGCTTCATGGCGTTGGCAGTCCTCACTTCCTCGTGAACCACCTTCACATCATCGGCAATCGATTCCAAGCGCTCGGAGGTCTGGCCGTGCTCTACATGGCTTTCAATGCGCTTCTCATCGACCCGTTGGCGCGTCTTCCAACCCTGCCACGCGGCCGTAGCCGGGCCGATCGCGATGCCGAGGAAACCAAGGACGGCCAGGGTGATGTGCTCGACGGGCGCGGCCCACCACGGAGCGACGGGCGACGCGGCCACGATCGCGAGGAAGGTGATCGATTGAAGGAGGAGGATCATCTACGCGGGCATCTTCCCGGCGGCGAGGTCGTCGATGGCGGACCAGATGTCGGCGGTCCATTTGTTCATCAGGTCGGCGCGGCCGACTACCTCGTCACCTTGTGGAGGATTGCGCAACCATTGAGCGAGTAGCTTGCCCTGCTCGCAGCCCTTGAAGCCGTCGAGATCTGGTACGATGCCCATCCAACTCACGATCTCGGCATAGGCTTTCGCTGCTACGGCGAGCGCAGAGGCTTCCGGTCCTTCGATGAGTGGCGCGAGGGCGGCGATAAAGCCGCCGTTGTTGAGGATCTTCTTCACGGATGGATCGAGCGGTCCTGGCATGTCATTGGCCTCCTAACTTTGGTGGGTCTGGAATAGCGGGGGCCGGAATCCCCCGCATCTTCAATGTGGTGGCCATCTCGACGACAGCACCATGCATGTTGAAATTATATGCGTTCTGATCGCGCAGGCTTGCTCTGGTCTGACTTTGCTCCTCGGTCAGGTGCCGGATATCGCTCCCCTGCGAAGTGAACGAGTTGGATGTCGTGAGGGTCAGGTTGGCGATGTTGTTGTTCACCGACTTGATCTCCTCAAGCATCCTACTGGCGATCCAGATAGTAGCCGTAAGCAGAAGGCCGCAGACGGTCAGCATGAGCCCGAATAGCGTCATCCATGTTCGCGGATCAGACCATGCGCTCGGCTTGGCTCGCTCGCTTGAAACATACTGCCCCTCCGGATCACCTTCCCTGCGGTGCTGATGCGGTTCAGCCATTCAGCGTACCCTCCCGGTGACATAGTGCCATAGAAATCACTTTTGCGCACCTTTGCCGCGGATGTACTCCTTGCCGCCGTGGAACTGCCTCATCATCCCATACCACTGTGGGTACTTGGCCTTGAACTCTGATGGGTTGAGCATGTAGTCCTTGCCAAGCTCCGCGAAAGATTCATGCACGCCAAGTTCTCCACCGCTTGAATTCTGCATCACCGCCTGTGGAATCCCATGAGTGTCTGAGGCTCTCCATGCGGCATGCACGGCGGATCGGAACCGCTGCTTCTCCTCGGGCGTCAGGTCGCGCTCGTAAACGCCATGATAGGCCTCGTGTGCGTACGTCGCCGGCTCTTCCGTGCCGCTCTTGGCGATCTGCACGGTGTTGGCGAAGGTGCCCGGGCCGAGCTGGGAATCAGGATGCTCGAAGTCGGCACCGTACTTGCCGAGAGCGGTCGGGCGCTCGGGGAAGGAGCCGGACAGCGGCGAGCCCCACCGCAGACTGTTGCGCGTGTTCTTGAACCTCTCCGGCAGCAGCCTGTTTGGAGGGATCGGCACGGGGAATTCCAGTTCGTTACCCTTTGCATCCTCGCGGCGCATGAGCATGTTGTCGTTCTCGTCGTATTGCCCATAGGTCGAGGGGAACTCCCTATTTGACGACTGGTATGCGCCTTGACCCGGGACTGGCGGCGGCCCACTCACCAGCGCACTCGACCGGCCTGCCCGCGCGCGCCTGGCCGCGTCGCTCGCCTCCAAGGTGCCGAGCATGCCCTTCGTGTCGACCCCACCACCACCACCGCCAGATTGGCTCTGGTTGCCACCCTGCTGCATCTCGACGCCCATCACGAGGCTGGATACCTTGCTCGCGAGTGCCCGGCCGGCGGCGCTTGCCGGACTGGTGGTCATGGCTTTGGCCAGCACGTCCACCGTGCCGGGCCGCGCGAGCACCTTGGCCACCAGCGCAGGTGCCAGAGCCATGGCGGCGCCCGCAGGCCCCCACATCTTCCAACCGCCGGCGCCGTCGTGTTCGAGCACGCGGTCGGCCCCCACGCCCACCGCAGCACCCGCGCCCGCTTTGATGGCCAGTCCGCCGATCGACTGTTTGGCTGCGGCGTGCATCCAGCTCGTGTCCATCATCGCGGCGAACTTGCGCATCTTGACCACGTTCTCAGTCGACCCGAATACGGCCTCCTGCGCGGCCGGGCCTAACTTGTCCAACATGCGATCGAACTTCGGCGCCAGGAACGTGCTGTCGCCGGGCGAGGACTGTTCGAGGAGGCGCTTCCACAGCGACGACCGTACGGCCTCCATGTCCGCCGCTGGGATGAGCTGCTTGAGGTTGGTGGCGGTGGTCTGTGCATTCTTGCCCATGAGCGCGTCGAGCACCGCATCCGGGGCCTTGGCACGCACCAGAGCCTTGATGGTGCCGGACTCAAACGTGTTGATGAACTGGGCGTACTGCGCGCTGGCCCGCGAGAACTGCTGGCCGAGCCCAGGGGAAGCCTGCTCCAACGCGCTTGTCATCGAGTCGTGCCATGCGCCAGTCAAGCGCTGGAGCGCACCCTTGCCGGTCGAGGTCTGGAAGATGGGTGAACTCGCGATGTCGCGCAGGAAGGTCCGGCGCTGGATGGCTTCAGCTACCGACACGCCCTTGCCCGACTGCGCCTCGTTGATCATGTCCTGCAAAATCCCACGTGCTTTGTTCACGTCGTCAATAGCACCCAGCCCCGGCACGTTCTTGACACCCCCTTCAAGTTGGGTGAGGAGGCGCTGGGCTTCGGCCACACCCGGTGCGTCGAGGGTGATAGTCGGGTTGCCGTGCGCCGCGGCTTGGGCGGTCACTTGAGCATACTCGCGGCCGAGGGCTTGCCCGGCAGCGTCGTGCGCCTGCGCTAGACCCTCTTGAATGGCCGCACCAGCTTCGGTGCCGGATTTGGCCAACGCTGGGTCGACGACCCCCTTGATGAGGGCCTGCACCCGCTCGGCCTTCGACCAATATTTGAGTGGGGCCGCAGTGAGCGCCCCGAGTGCGCCGGCCCACGCGGCGGCATGTGGGTCACCTGTTTGCAGGCCCGTGACGGCGGCGTTGGACACGCCCTCGGCCCCACCGGCGAGTGCTGCCCGGCCGAGGCGGCTTGTCACTGCCGGGATCTCGGCCAGCACTGTGCCGGGTGCGCGGACACCGCCAGCTCCACGTGCGAGCATGCCGGTCGTGTCGACCAGATCAATCCCGGCACCGGCCGCCTTTGCGCCACGCGAGGCGAGTCCGGCGGGCGCGAGGAGCTCAGCCAACTTCTCGCCATAGAACCCTGCCGTGTCGGCACCGCCTTGCGGGTCAATTGAGGTGGGGTTAGAGCCGTGCAACTGCTCCTCCACCGCCGGGTCGCTGTACGGCCCGAAGTCCCCGGTGGTGGCCCCGCGCACGAACTTGCCGATCTGCGTGCCGGTGGACACAGCGCCGCGGCCGATGCCGGTGAAGAACGCGTCCACGCCCGGCAGTTGCGGCGGGGGTGGCGGCGGGAGCATGGCGGTGAGCCGGTTGTTGCGCACACTGATCGCCGCGCGTGAGGCCACCGAATTGGGGTCGTCGAGCGGCGAGGCGCCGAGCGGGTGGCCGTTGTCGTCGACGAGCGCGGGTTCCCCACCGGCGACGGGCTTGCCGTTGTCGTCGACCAGATCCGGCTCGGCCGCCTGCGGGGCTACTGCTGTGGCGCCGGTGCCCAACCTACCCCCTTGCTGGTCTGCGACCACACCATGTTCTGGCCACCGATGTTAGCGACTGTCTTGCCGACCACGCGCTGGCTGGCCGGGGGCAGAGCGTTGCCACCCGCACGAGGCTGAGTTATGGGCTGCGCATTAGGGTCGGGCGGCGGCGTGCTGATCCCGGCGTTGCTGTAATCGTTCTTCCCTTGACTCCCACGCATCCCGCCGCGGCGCTTGACGAGGATGGAACTCTCCACATTGTCCAATTGTGCGCGGATGTTGGCCTGCTTCTGCTGCGCGGTGCCGATCGTGTCGGTGATCTTTGGGATGTCGTTGGCCACCGCGAGCAGGATCTCCTTCTCGTTGAGCCGCAGGCCCTCGCTGCCGGCTGTGGCGCGCAGAGTCCGGATCGCGGTGGTGCGCCATGAGTTGAATGCAGCCAGCTCCTCGTCGGTCTGGAGGAACTGAGAAATCTTGTTGCCGAGCCCACCTGTGATTCGTCCGGTGGCATCCTTGGGCAGCTTGTCGAGCACGTTGGCCAACACCGAATCCTGGTTGAGCCGCGCGCCGTCGATGTCACTGATCGCTTTGGCCCGTGGGCCATCCACCACAGGCAGGCCCTGTGCGATATAGCGCTGCATCATCGCGTTCTTGATCTTGCCGGTATAGCCCGTTAGGTCGACATAATACCTGCCCGAATTGGTCTGGCTGACATGATTGTCACTCATGTAATCAGATGGCCCACCGGCTCCACCAGTATTTATCGGTGCGCCGGGTGTGGCCATACCGCCATATAGTGACTGGTCTAGCGCCAACCGCTGTTTGGAGATGCCCAGCCGCTCAGCGCCCTGCTGCACGCCCTGCAATGCGATAGCTTCCTGCGCCTTCCAATGGGCTAGTTTGGCTTGGCGCTCAATTGGGTTGCTGATGGTCTGTGCGTGCACGAGGCCCACACGCGCTTCGGCGAGGTCCGACATCGAGGTGCGGTAGTGCGCCATCGGGGTCTGCTGTTCGGGCGGCAGGCGCTCACCGGTTTCCGGGTCCAGCCCCGCGAGACGCATCTTGACTTCGCGGTCCTTGGATTTACTGAGCATGCCCGCGCCCTTGAGCGCCCGCAGGTCGATGAGCGCGTGCGGGTTGGCCTCCAAGTCAATGCCCATCTGTTCGGCCAACTCGGGCGCGCTCGACGCGGGGATGGAATTGTTGAACGCCGCCATCTCGGGCGGGGTCATGGGCATGATCTCTTCGGTCTGCGGTGGGGCCGGTGGCGGGGTGGTCATCGCGGACTGCCCGCCGGGCGCACCGACTGCCGGCGCCGGGCTCACCTTGCCTGGCATGGGCTGCACGCCCCCTGGCACCGCGCCTGCTTGTGGGGCTGGCGGCCCAGCAGCAATTGTGGTGGGCGCCATGTCTGTCGGCCCGAATGGCCCGCCCTGCGGTGGCGGCGGCCCGGCGGCGAACGGGTTGGTGGGCTCCGGCGGTTGAGCAGGCTCGGGCGGCTTGGAGGGTTCGCCGTTTTTGCGGATCTCAGCCGTCGCGACCCGGTGGAACAGGTTGCCGTATGCCGGGATCTGGCCGTCCGAATTCGGCTTGTATTGGGTGGGGAGCTGCTTGTTGTAGGGGATCTGCCGGATGGCGGCGGCGTGCATGTGCGCGTCACGCTGAAGGTCCGGGTGGTTGGCGTAGCGCGGGTCGTTGGAGAACTGATCGAATCGCTGGGCGAGTTCTTCCCGCCGGTCGAGCTCGCGGTTGGCCTGGCGGCGGTTGTCAGCTGAATGGAGCTTGAAGAATTCGGCGGCGATCGCAGCCAGCGGGTTGCCATACCCTGCGGTGAGCGGGGGCGGGGTGGTCTCGGCCGACAATGGGCCAAGCGGGGCGAGTGAGGGCGTAGTGGAGGGATCGTCGGCCATCTGTTAACCTCCGCCACCGGTGCCGCCAGCACCACCACTTGCGGGCTTGCCGTTGCCACCACCACCGTTGTTATTCTTGTACTCTTGCCACGCGTTGAAGAGGGCTTGGGCCATCTGCTGTTGCGCCGCGGATTGATCGCCGGCGGCAGTGCGGCCCATGTTGAAGGCTGATTGGTCGAGGGTGCCAGCGCCTAGTCCAGCGTTGGTGGACCCACCGGCGGCCCCAGAGCCGATGTTCGCGGCTTGCCCAGCCATCGCCGACAAGGCCGGGTAAGCACTCGCGCGTTCTGTGTCGATGACCCGCTGACCCTCGTCGGCGGCGCGGAACCCCAAGTCCGTGTTATATGCAGCCCCGGCCCCAGAGCGCGGGGCGAGGTTGCGCGACGCTGTGATGAGTGAGCCATACCGCGAGTTGATGTCAGCTAGTTGCGGGGCCACCGCGCCCATGATCTGGGAGCGGTCCCCACTCGCGAGCGCCCGGTAGTGCTCGAACGCCGGGTCGAAGGCCTCACCTGCGCGCTGGTAGTACTGGCCGATGTACGGGCTCAGCGTCTTCATGTTGGCCAGTTGCTGGTTGGCCAAGTCGGTCTGTGAGCGGATGAGGGGCTGCTGCTTTTTGGACGCCGAGCGGCTGCCCATGTAATTGAGCACTGCCCCGCCAGCGACGGCTACGGCGACCCAGCTCACGAAGCCACCGCCAATTCGACCCGGCCGCCCAGCAACTCTTTGTAGAGCTGGTTGGCGGTGAGGTCGCTGCCGGGCATCGTGCGGCGTTCAATCAACATGTCTTCAAGTTCGGCGAGGTCGCGCGTGTTGGTCGGGTTGGGGTGGAAGGTGATAAACACAGCGTCCTCGTGCACCAGGATCACCCGCCGCGTGCCAGCCTTAGTGATCCCCACATGTGGGGCGCGCAGGTGCTCGACCTTGCCGCCGTCCTCTGGCACGAAGGTGGAGATGCTCCCGCGCATGAGCACGAACGGGTGCTCTAACTTGTGGACCTTCGTAGTGATGAGGGCGCCGGCAGGATTGTAAATCTCGCGGATGTACATCCCGGGCGTGAACCGGTGCACGAGCGGCATGTCGAGCAACTCGCCGCTGCCGAGCATGACTTGCTCCAGCTCGTCGATGGCCGCGTGCAGGTCGACGCCGCTATGCGTCTGCGTCAGTTCCCTTGTGGTCGTCACGCCCGCCCCCATCCCCTCTACCCCAAGGAACATGCTCCTCACCACCCACCGGAATGGCTGGGTGCAAGGTGATCTCGTACAACACTCCGGTGCTCCGCTTGAGCCCGTTCTTGATCGCCGCGGCGTGGGCCGCAGGAGTGTCCTGCACCATCGAATACACGGTGATCGGGTAGCCCACCTCGTCGACCAGTTGCTCGAAGGACGCACGAATCAGGCACCCCAATTCGGTCACACTGAATGTGATGTCAAGACCCACCTTCGATACGAGTGGCTCGACGTGAAAGCACATCGTCTTGAACAAGGCCACCACAGGTTCTCCGGCAAGCTCCACCACGTAGGGGGTGGCGGCTGGGCCTGGCCATTCAAGCCCCCGAGCGATGAGCATGTCGGCGATGGCCGGCACGTCCTCGGGCACAGCTTGGCGGTAGGTGATCTCTGCGGTTTGGTCGGTCACGCTTGACATTCTATCATCCTCGTGATCTCACCATGCCACCCATGTGCGCGTAGGCCCATCAAACACATACTTGATGTTGGTCGCACGTACCCTGACGATCTGCCCGTCAACGGCAGTGGCGACCGGCGGCAGGTCGGCGAAGGTGGCCACTTGACTGGCGAGACCTGGCTGGGGCGGAGCCGCACTGGCTGTGCCACCTACAGCGAGTTGGCTGAGTAGGGTCCGGTCAGTAGGGGTGACGAGGCCGGTGCCTTGCTGGGCCTCGACCGCCGCAGTGCGCCCCTCAAGTGCGGCGATGCGGGTGAGCAGGTGGGCGTTCTGCGCGTAGGCTCCATCTAGCCGTTGGCGCAGGCGCTCCGGATCGGAGATGTCTTCGTGGGTGATCTGGATGCGGTCCACTAGATTTTGGCCCCACTCTCAAAATGCAAGTCGCCGAGTAAATTAGCGTTCTGCCACGGCGTGCCGATCGCCTTGCCGTCGAGTGCCACATGATAGGCACCCCACCCTTTCATCTCAATCATGAATTCCTTCTTGAACAAGGCCACCCGCCCGGCCGTAGTGGCACACCGCAGCCGAGGCTGGATCACCTTGAACTTCATGACCGAGCACCGGAACCGCAACGCCTTGCGCTGCCCGGCCGTGTTGGTCACCGCGTCGTAGAACACGGCCGCGTGCGCGAAGGTGCCGGCGCCGTCGAGGTCGAACTCAAGCACCAAATTGTCAGTCGAGCGCACGGTGATCTGGCCGTCACCGAGATATTTGTAGCCATCTATGCCGCCGTCCGTTTGCTGGCTCCACCACATATAGGCCAACTCAGGCTCGGGCTCACTGACATACTCCGTCTTCCACACCCGGCAGGCCGCGCTGGGCTCGCTCCGGATGAGGTGTGTGATGAAAGGTACGTCGAACGAGTACGCCTTAATTGCCCGGCCATTCGCCAGCACCGGGCCACTGTGCGCACCGGCTTGGATTGTGGTCTGTACGACCTCCTCGTCCACGCGGATGAGCATGTTGACGGGCACGTTCGCCGTGTCGATCTCATACCTCACGCCCTGCACGAACCGGGCTTCCCCGAAGTCCGTCCATTGGGCGATCTCGGTGCTTAGTGGCGGCGCGGGCTCGGCATCCAGCCTGTACCCCTCGAAGTCCCAAGCCGCAGCGTCGGTGGGTCGCAGCCTAGACCCGGTGATATACAGCCCGTCAGGGATTGGGTAATATACCTCGGTGAGTGCGGCGTGGTTGATGGACGCAATAGCGAATGTGGTGGTGGTGCCAACGTCCGTAGTGAAGTCCAACGTAGCTGCCCGCGCCACGCCGTAAGTGTCCGCATAAATCCACAATCCTCTGCAAAACTTGGCACCACCACCGCCTACCAGATGGTAGTCGTGCGCACGCAAGAGGGTGGTCTCGGGCCGGGGCTCCCACGAGGGTTGCCACAGATAGAGAATTGGCCGCAGGGTGGTGACCGAACTCGTGATCCGCAAAGCCACGTTCCTTGCCCGGCGTCCACTCCCAGCAGGGCTGCCGATGTCGAGCCGCTTCTGCCGCCGACCGGCCGCGTCGGACAGGGCGAACGGGCCGTCCGGGGTCAGACTGAAGTTGTCGTTGCCCGGCGTCACGTTGATGGTGGCCCCACCGGTGTCATAGTCGAGTAGGTAGTCGCCGACGTACTTGCTGACCACCGCATCTCCGCCGTCCTCGGACCTCACCTGCAAGGTGGCCACGATCGCGGCCCCGGCGGCGTCGGCGGCGTTGCGCGCCAGCCTGTAGACCTTGCCGTCTACCCCGCCTAGGAGCACGCTTGTCACCTTGCGCCCCTCCTCGGCATAGTGGATTTGCGCCCCCACCGAATAGAGGTATGGCCGCCACCCGGCCTGCCCCGCGGCATTGGCCCGCCGCACCAGTGTCCTGCGCGCCCCATTCGTGTCGAGGTAGTCGAACATGAGTTCACCACGGATGTTGGACAGGCGCAGGTTGGTCTCGTTTGACAAATCAGGCGGGAACAGGCCATTCGCTGCCACGCCCGCCGATCCCTCGTGTGGGAAGATCGTGCGCAAGTCCTCCGAGAGCACCTGCACCTGCCCGCCGGAGGTCAAGTGGATGCCGGTCCTGCCCATGAACGCCGCAGCAGGCCCCGTGTCGCACATCGCGAACCTATAAGGCATGCCCACAGCCCCGATGCGCCGCCACGCGAACAGGGCGCCTCCCGAGTCCGCTGTGGTGAATGCTGGGTCGATGGCGAATGCATATTCGGTGCTCCAGACGAACATGCGCCCGTCCGTGGTGACCAGCATGTTCTGCAAGGTCTCCGACTCGATGTCGATCCAGTTCACGTCGCTCGTCGTGTCCGGGTCGTTCCCGTTCGTGTAGTAGAGCCGCCACGGGTTGGCCGAGTCGCCGAGGCCGAAGTAGAACCCGTGGAATGGCCCGGCGAAGATAGGCAGGCGCTGGTTCTCCAAGAGTGGCGCCGGGATCTCCCACGTGACGCCAGCGCCGGTGTTGCCCATCGACTCAATGGTCTCAAAACCAAAGCCGTTGATGGGACGGTAGATCGTGTAGTCGAGGCCCGCGACCTTAACCGCAGTGCCCGGGGCGATGCTCGGTGGGATAGCGCCAGACGCCAACGAGAACAAAGTACCGGTGCCAGAGCCGGTGCCACTGATCGGGGCGCCAATTGTTGGCCACAATTGGTAGTGGATGTTGCCCTCGGTGAGCGTCTGCACGGCGGCGAGGTCGATCTCGGCGAATATGTCACCGAACCCAATCACGTTGCCGGCGCCGGGGTTGACGGTAGACCCCATGATGGACCACCCAAGCAATTCGCCGCCGAATGTGGCGAAGTCGAGCTTGTCCACTTCAGCCGCCCCGGTTCCAGCCCCGACGACCAGGACTTGCTGGCGCTGCGGGCGCACCCCACCGCGGGACGCCGGGCTCCAGTTACTCACCACACCTGTGGAACTGTCACGATAGCGGTAACGGTAGATCCGCGGCATGCCCGCCGGGCTGACATCCGGGCCAAATCCCCCCGAGACGGTGAGACTGTCGACTTGGACAGTCACGGCGCCTGTGGCGACGACCTCAACCTTGAGCGCAGCCACATTCGCCAAACCCCGGGAGAAGTCCGATCCCACGCGCCCCACACCCGGGGTGAGGAGCTCACTGATCCGGAAACTAACCTCCGCGTAGGAACTCTGCCCCGAACTGCCTTGGTCCTGGCTGTTGCCGGGGTTCGGCCCGACGAGGCTGGGGCCGGGGCCTAGTGGTGTGAGCCTGCGATCCCCCGCAGCCGTGCGGTCTATGTTCGTGAGGTTGCCCGACATGTCGACGCTGTTGCGTGCGGCCTGCTCACCCGCCGCCTGCGCCCGCTGGTCGTCGATGATGGTGCGCTGGGCTTGGACGGCCGCATTGTCAAGGGCGGTCTGCGTACCCTTGGTGACCGGCACGAGGTCATTCTGGCGGATCGAGTGGAGTAGGTAGTTCTTAGTGTGATCAGTCGCCGCGAACACGTTATTGGTACCCGAATCAATGTCGAAGTAGAGCTTGACCTCGGTGATCAGTTCGGGCTTGTCGGCGAACAGGGAGATGTGCACGATGTCATCTGGTTTGGTGGCCACACCAGCCGCAATTGATGACATATCAATAGGGGTGGCCGCACCCACGTTGCGCGTGATAGAGCCGGTACCTGCCGCCACAGTGAATTGGAGGGAGGTGGCCGTAAGTGGGTCGGTAGCCACGTGTGTGCCAGAGAAATAGGCGCGAAAACTGGCCACCACCTGCGCCGGGTCTCCGGCTGCTATCGTGCCACTGACCGGCGTGCACAAGAACGAGGTGAACCCGACCTTAGTGCGCTCCACGGCTAGCACGCGCACGTATTCAGGTCCGCCATGGGCACCAGCGGCATTGAGCAGGACCATGCCGTCCACGTCGATCTGGTCGATGGGCGTGGTGAGGTGAATCCACGCGTAGGCGCCGTCGTACTTGATGCCCGCAATTGTGGTGGCAGCAGAACCCTGATAGACGCCCTGCACACGGAATGTTTCCGGGTTCGCGCCGGTGACGCCGAGTTCCATACCCGCGCCGATGTCGGCCATAGATGATGGGCGCACGTTGGCCCAGCCGGTGTGGGTGAGCAAATCTTCATAGAGGATGGCGGTGATGGTACGCGTGGCCACGTTGACGCGGGGGACTGCGGCCAAGGCTGCTGCGGTGCCACCCACCAACCAATTCGCGGCTACTAGCATCGGGTCGATGATCTTCGCGGCGGGCTGGGCGGCGAGGGATGCTGTGGGGAATAATGCCGGGCGCGCGAGGCCCACCTGCTTGAGGTTCCCGGCCACGTCCACCTTCTGCATCTTGAGCCGGTCGCACAGGTAGCACCACGGTTTGACCGACTCAGTGGGCTGGTGGACAGCCATGGAGAGGGGGTCGCCGGACCACCCGGAGCCTAGGTCCACAGGCGTGGTGAGGGCGACATCCACGATAGCCGCGTGCGTGCCAGTGCCCGCGATGATGGCCTCCACCAAAGAGCCGGTGGAAGTGTCCTGCATGCGCTTGAGCGAGTGAACCGGGGACTGGCCTGCCACGAGGGTGATCCCGTTGCCTTGGCCCGGCCGGATGGTGAGCGCGTTGTCGATCTCCGGGCGCCAGTTCTCCATGAACACGGCAAACCCGTCGCGCACCCGGTCCACGGGCGCATTGAGGTCGACGCCGATGTGGTCGAACAGGTATTGCTTGCGCTCGAATTGGGGGTCGTTGGGCATTATTGTTGCGCCTCCACGCCCTTCTTCGCCGGCGGCTCGTCGCGCCGCGGCTTGGCCTTCTCTTGCGCTTGGGTGAAGATGCGCTGATCGTCCTCGAACACGCTGATCGCCGACAAGCGCTGGTTGCGGGCTTGCGCCGCCGCGAAGAACGCCTGCGCCCCGGGCTGCGTGGCTGCCCATTCCCGCCCGGCGATCTTGAACATCAAGAGGTGCTCGACGAATCCTATGAACAGGTCCATATATTCGCGTGGGACTTGGATGAACGCGCCAGGCGCTGCGGGGATAGGCGCGTTGGTGGAGATGGTCACTGTCAAAGCCGCGTCGGCGGTGGGCGGGAATGCCACAGCCACCAGATTGATCCCCACCGGCGCCACGAACTGCGGCACGCCGGGCCTGTTCTGCCAGTACTGCATGGTCGGCCCAGCGTCGAGCGACACTAAGGAGGAGAACTGGACCACCTTGTCGTTGAACCGGGCGTCGATCAACACCGCAGCGGTCTTGGCGGCTTGCACGCCCAACTGGTACATCGACTCGCAGTGCCCTGCGCGGGCGAAGTCGCGGCCGGGGCCATCGGCGTTCATGAGGTCCGCCAGCGCCCCCCACCGGATGAACGGGGTGAAATCGTCCGGCACCCCGAGCAGCACGCCCACTGTCGGGTCGAGCGCGGCGCCTGTGTCGACAGTAAGGAGGTCAAGTGTGCCTATGTCAGAGTTCGGTGGCCCCAATTGCAGGATCGACGGGGCGTATTGGTTGTAGGCGTAGGTGCGCGGCAGGCCGGGCTCCAAGTTCCACGCCGCCGACTTGCCCCGCAAGGACCAGTTCGAGGCCGCCCACAACGGGACAGTTTTACCGTCCGGGGTGGTCCACGCAGCGCGCCGGATATCGATTATTTGCTGGTTGATCGGCACCTGACCTCCCGCCGCTGGGTCGATCACGCCGGGTGCGGCGGGGATGGGCTGGTGGCGCGTGATCCGGCAACCTGTTTCGAGTAGGAACTGGTCGCGCCGGCGCTGGAGGGCCTGCACCACCACTGGCATGGAGAACTGCGCACTGCCGGTCCACACGGTGGGGCTCTTGGGCTCCAAGAGGGAGTATTGGATGGACCCGACCAATTCCTGGTCCAACACGGTGTAGCCGCGCAAGGCGGGGAAGAGGGTCGGCAGGTCGGCGAACGCGGTGCCAGCGGGCACGGTGGCGGTCTGGGTGTCCTGCCACAAGCCGGTCAAGGCACTGAAGGTGCGCAGGGCTTCAATGAGGGCTACGTCGATCTCGTCGGCGCCAAACCTGACGAATGGCTGGCTCGCGGTCTCGGCGAGGCGCAGGGCCATGATGGCCTCGAACTGCGCGCGGGTGGTGTGCGTGTACGTGTTGGCCATCGCATACCTTCAGATCCAAGCGCCCCCCTCGGGCAGGCCGGCGTCGTCGGGGATGATCGTGCGGAACCCCGGAGGGAGGGCGCGGCCGCGCGAGGCGTAGAGGGTACGCAGCCTGCCACGCCGAGTGTTCTCTTCAGGCGTGACCACTTCGAGGTGGCGCACGCATCGGCGGCGCGAGCACAGGTGGTCCGGCACCATGCCGGGTGGGATCTTGCCCACCAGTGATTCGTAGGCGAACCGGTGGGCTCGGATCTCCAAACCATCGATGAAAAAGCGCCCGTAATCGTCCTCACGCATCGGGCCATTCCAGAGCCAGCAAGTAATGGCCGGGTCAGGGTGGTCGATGACGTGGGACCAGAACAGACGCTCGATCTCGGCCTCAAGTAGTGCAGCGGGCATGCAAACCCTAATAGCTCCCGCTCGGCTTCGGCACGTCGCCCAGCCCACCAGCTAACTGGTTACCAAGGTCGGCGACCGGTGTCTCGGGGGCCTCGAACAGGCTCACGCCGGGCGAGTTGCCGGGCGAGTGGTCCGCGCTCATCCCCTCGTACGCCTCGGCGGGTTTGGTCCCGGTCGGCGAGTCGCCCGACTTGTCGGTCATCGAGATATCCGGGTGGATGCTCGGCTGGCCGGGATTCGAGAATGCGCCCGGCGAGGGCAGGTCGGCGAGTCCTGATGCAGGCGAGAACATGAAATCCCCGCCTGTGTTGCGATTCGGGTTGGCCACTTGAGCCTCCTTCTAAAAACTGTCTACGTACGCTAATCCGAGGTCGTGGTTGACCATGAAGTCCCCATCATACACCGGCAGTTCGTTCCAGTCGTGGTAGGTGAGGTCGGTGGACTCGCGGGACTGGTCGGCGCGCATCATGTCGAGCAGCAAATCATTCGCTTTGGACATGTGCCAACCGGCCAACTTGAGGTCGTAATACCCGTTGTCCGGGTTTTTCCATGAGGCGATGTCGGCGAGCACCATTTCCATGAGGAGGTCCCCACGCACAAACCGCGGCAATTGCGCCCCGAGGTCGGTGAGGTCGAGCAGGTTGGCTAGGTATAAGTAGGGGCGCGTCTCGTCGGCCTTGATGTGGGGCCACGCCTCGTAGCGCGGGTTGCCCGGGGCGTCGGACGCCTGGCACGAGATGCTGAACACGTCGCCGACCGAATAGGCCACCGGCGGGAAAGCGACCGCCACGCCATCCTGGAGGATCTGGGCGTTGCCGGCCGGGTCCATCGCCACGCCGACGATCGCCACACCGCCGTCCTTTTTCCACTTGAAGGTGGCCGCACCTGTGATCTCGATGGTGAAGAGGGCATTGGCGACTCCGGTGTAGGTGCCCCCGCTTACAGGCGCGTTGCCGGTGCCACGGGCTTGGATCACGCCCCCCACGATGCCGCGCCTGTCGCCCGAGTAATCCTTGAGCACGACCCAATACGCCGTGTTGCCCGCATAGGCCCGGCGCGCGTCGATGCGGTCAAGCTCGTCGGCGGCGTGCGACCAGTGGTCGAGCTGGTAGCCGCGCGTGAGGTCGACGATCGTCAGGAAGCTCTCGAAATCGTCCGGCACCGTGACATAGGCTTGGTATATCTCGAACCCCTTTGCGGTCTGGTCGATAGCGCTCCACGACCGGTCGAGCGTCGCGTGTGTGGTGTCCAACATCCCTGTGAGAGTGCGGATGGGCGTATCGTTGCCCGCTATGCGCACCTGCCTGCCCAATAGCGCTGGTGTCATGATGGGGGAACTGAATGTAACCAGATTTTGGCCACGCAGCACTGTCGCGGTGCCGGTCGTGATTGGAGCATAGAAGAACATATCGCCCTGTCGACGCCGCCATGTCCAAGGGATGCGAGCCTGCACGTCGCGGTATTTGTTGACCACCGCGTCTTGGAGCATGAAGTAGTCGGGGAGCGTTCCAACACGCTGCTGGACCTTCGAGATCACCGAACCCAAAGTGTCAGACATGCTAGATGCGCCCCCCGGCCACAAAATTAGCCGTTGCGGTACTTGACGAGTAGACCCGTCGCGGTGAATGCCCCACCGGCAGCGGCGAAGGTCAACCTGATTTGGCCATTGACCGTTGACTGGGTGACCGCCGTGATGGTGGATGGCTCCACAAACACCTCAATTGACCTGACAGGCTTGATCCCGGTGTCGAGCGTGTTGGTGTCGAGGCCCGTGATCTTCCACATCTTCTCAGTGAGTGCTCCGGCAGCGTTAGCTTTGTAGGAGCGGGGAACTACGGTGACTGCGGCCATGGGTGAGGCTCCTTATGACTGCTGCGGTGTGCACGCCGGGCCAACCCAAGGGCATGCGCCCCGCTGGCCCGGCGTGCGGGTGGATTAGAGGAATGACGACGCAGGCTTCGGCGCCGCCGGGTTGCTTGCGGACGTATCCACTTGCCCGGCGGTGGGCGGTGGTGGCGGCAACTCCTGCTTGGCCGGTGCCGGTTCGAGAGCCCGACGCTCCGGTGCGGTAGCGGTGATGACGATATGCGCCACCCCGCCCGCGCTGACGATGACCGTCTCGACCGTCTTCTTGCCGGTGCCGCGGTCCTCACAGGTGACGGTGGCCGTGCCGGGCGCTACCCCGACCACGATGCAGGTGCGCTCGTCCTCGGCGGGGAAGAGGGCCACAATAGCGCCCTTGCTGTCTTCGGTCCACCGGGGCTGCGGCGCGAGGGGGTTGGTGAGGTCGGGTTCGATGACGCCGCCGTTGGCGTCCTTGAAGATGCCAGTCAGAGTGGATTGCTGGTCAGTGGTGAGTGAGAGTGTCATGGCGTAATTGATGTCCTTTCTCTTCCCTAGAAGCTGCGGGAATCGATGTCAAGGTCGACGACCACAGTGCCGGCGCCGCCCGAGCGGTCGACAGGCGTGTGGACGGTGCCCAGCCGCTGCGCGGGCGGGGCGGTGAGTGCGGCGGTGCCGGTCACGATCCCTACCGTGGCGATCGGCGTGATCACCATGCCGGCGAGGAAGTTGACGTTGGTGCCGTTCATGACGATCGCGGGACCGCCCTGCAAAGCCCAGAAGTGCTGGTTGGCCACTGGTAGGGTCTGGCCGACCGCGAAGACGCCGGCGACACTGTTGGCGGTGGCCTCGGAGTCGGTGTAGTCGGTGTCGACCACGAACCCATGCGCCGCGGCCCAGTAGAACACGTTGCTGGCCACGGCGGCCTGCGTGAGAGTTCCGGCCGCCTTGACGCGCTGCCACGTGCGGCCGTCGGGGCCTCGGTAGATGTGGCCGAGCTCCCCCACGCGCGGTATTGGCCCGCCGAAGCCGGTGGGAATCGTGTCGGTTGATAGTTTGGGCTCGCCGCCTGAGAAATAGACTTGCGTGTCAATGAACATTGGCTGTGCCATTGTGAGTGCCCTCCTTTCTTAGACGGCGTTGGCGATCTGTCCGTGGAAGGACGGGTTGTCGAGAGTGAACTGGCCGGCGTAGAGGATCTGGCCGGAAATCTTGGTGTTCCGCGCGGTGAGCTTCCAGCCGGTGAAGCCAAACTGGTACTCCGGCGCGGTCGAGATGTGCATGTGGATGTTTGGCTTGCGCATATTCAGCAGGAACATGGTCTCGCCCGACACGGCGGGGTAGGTGGCCTGCACACCCTTTGAGGTCGCGTTGATGAATCGCGTGGCCACCCGGTTGGACTTCTTGGTGGTGGTAGCGATGTCTTGGCCGGGGCAGTAACGCGACTTGAGGAACGTGGTGTTCTCGATCGAGAAGCCCTTGAACCCGATCACGGGCGAGGCCTCGTTGAGGCGCTGCTGGACTTGGTAGCGCTTCTTGAACGAGTTGTAGAGCTTGGGCGTGCCAAGCAGCACGTTCACTTCGAGGTCGCCGTCGCCCCACGAGGTCTCCTGGATGGCGTCGGTCACGTCGTCGTACTCGATGGCGGCGCCTGCGAGGTTGACCACATACGGGGTGAGGGCGCCATTGTAGCTGGCCCGGGTGAGCCCGCCGTAAGTGGCGTAGGCCGTCGAGTCCCACCCGTTGGTGGTGCCGTCGTTGATTGACTCGGCGAATCCGGTGAGGAACTTGCCGAAGCCGGCCTTCGCGTTGGGCAGATACTGGTTGATCGCGAGGCCGCTGCCGATCGTGTTGTAGGCGTTGCGCAGCTTGGAGTCGATGTCGCGGTAGATCGCGTTGGGCCCCACGTTGTAGACCTTGAGCATTTCCATCGAGGTCGTGACGTTGACTTCGAGCTGGCGCGGGAACCACTGCAACTGGTCGTCCGTCTTCTGTTCGCTGAGGTCGAAGTCGTCGCCGATGTCATACGCCATCGCCAGCAGGGTGTCGAACGAGATGTTGCCAGCGATCACCCGGCCGCCTGGGAATGGCACCACGCACGTGCGCTTCTGCATGGCCATACCCGAGTCGGACTGGAAGATGCCGTCGATGAGAATTGGTGAGCGGCGGATGTGCCGCGTTGTGCTGACGTTGAGGGCGTCCAGCGGCCCGTCAAGTGCTCCGTTCATAGTGCTGCCCTCCCCTTCACACCCACCCACACACAAAACGTCGCGGTGCGGCGGGCTCTATTGAGTTGCGTCTGCTTCGGTAGTGCTGCGTGAGAATTGTTCGAGGTCCTGCGCGAACAGCGCAGCGTTCTCGTCGTCCGAGTGCGCGTCGATGACCTTCTTGTCACCGGCCTTGCGCTCGGCTTCGATGCGGTCGAACACGATGCCGGTCTCGGGCACCGCGGCACCGGAGCGGCCCATTGCGGCGGCTGCGGCCTTGCGGCCCTTTTCGACACCGCGGTTCTCAGCCGCTGTGATTTCGGCCGCGCGTGCGGCGGTGTCCAATTCGGTGACCTTGGTGCCGTACTCCTCGTTGTATGCCTGCGTGAGTGAGATCGGGTGCTGCGGGTCGGCGGCGGAGTGCTCGGCCATGATCTCGATGAGGCGGGCCTTGTTCAACGGTTCCTTGAAGCGGGCAAAGTGCTGTGTGGCAAGTTGGCCCTCCTCAAGCTGGAATTGCATGAACTGGCCCGCGAGCTTCTGCGTGGTCTTGGTTTCAATTTCCGCGCGCAGAGCCTCGATGTCCTTGGTGCGCACCACGTCGCCTGTTGCTGTCACTGTTTTGCCTCCGCCGATGTTCACTGTCTCGTCGAGTGGTCCGAACTCATCCTCGTATTTCTTGAGGTTGACCAACACTGCGTCACGCTCGGCCAGCGCCTTGTCGTAGTCGGCCTTAGCCGTGCCACGCCAAGCCTGGTTGTCGTCGTAAGCCTGTTTGGCCAACTTTTGGGCCTTCTGGGCCTCGCCCATCGCCCGCGAGTGGTCGGCGCGTCGTCCCACAGCCTGATCTGCCACCGGCGTGACAGCCGCGATCACGTCGGCGAGAGGCACATCCTTGAGTGCCTCGGTGTCACCGGTCATGAATGCGACCGCGATCTTGATCTGCGGCTCGGTCAGCCCCTTCTCTTTCGCGAGTTCTTCAGCGTATTGCTTGAGTTCGTCCACCTTGCGTGCCATCGTCAGAAGCTCCTTTTGCATGCTGAGCGCTGGCCGGCTACCAATCGCACTGGTCCGGGGCGGGCGCTCGTTGCGGTAAGGTACATGCGGTTAAGATACAACACTTTTTGTCACCGGTTGACACTTTTCGTCACTGACACTTTTTGTCACTATTGACATTTATTGTCACCTCATCGGCGGCGGAGGAGGCGGACCACCCATCCCCATGCTGGGGCCACCACCTCCGCCCGGTGGACCTCCTTGGCCCGGCGGCGGCATCCCGGCGTCCTGCGGGGGCATGCCAGTCCCGCCCTGGGCCAGATCCGCGAGGCTCCCGGCCATCATGTCGCGTGCCTGGCCGATGACCGGGGCAAAGAGGGCCGCGATGTCGGGCCGGACCTGCGCGAGGCTGGCGATGCGCTTCTGGATCTCCATCATGTCACCCATCACCGAGGCGATCGGCGAGCCGCCAGCCCCGAGCAGGTGGGCAGCATTGGAGCCACCAGCAGTAGGCGGCGGCTTGGCGCTCCTCAGCGCCGGCACAGGTGGACCACTGCGCAGCGGGTCGTCTTTGGGGTCGGTGCTGCTCATACCAATATTAAGCATGTCCGTCTCCTATTACTTGCGGCTTACCTGATTCTGATCCACGCGCGAATAGCCAGAGTCGTCCCATTGCCGATGCTCGCGGGCCAGCTCGCCTCGGCGCCGGTAGCGTCGAGTAGTCGCAGGGTCGTACGATTCTGGGTGACGCCGTTAATATTGACCGTACTCACCGACAAGGACTCTCGTACATTCGCGCCGGTCGTGTTGTCCTCGATACGGAGAATTCCAAATGGCACGGCACCTTGGGCAGCGGTGTCCAGCACAAGCGAGGAGCCAAAGATTCCAGCACCATTCACAAACGCCACGTTGCCGGGATCAAGGGTCGGGGTGTTAGCGTAGGCGTTGCTGAAACCATTGATCTTATCGGCCTCGGCCGAGCCGGACTGGTTGATGAGGTCCGAGATGATGCGGTGCTGCAACACTCCGCCAGCCGTGCGCGTGACTTGGATTACGAACGACTGGTCGGCACCGAACTTCAGTGTTTCGACGCGGCCCTTGCGGATGATCGTGCAATCCGAGACGTTGAGCGCCGGGTTGGCGAAAAACGGTGCGGCGTCGCTGTTCGGGGCCGATATCACTACGTCCTGTGATTGGCCCAGGAAGTATTGCCCGGCGGTGTTGGCCTCGGTGTAGACCCGGCTGAACTGCGCACCGATGAACGCGGTGTTATTGTCGGCAACCGACACGCAGATCGCTACGAGGCTATTGAAATCTATCTGTCCGCCATCAACAACCGGGCCGTATAGTCCATCGAAGCGGAGGCCTACGGGATTGCCACGCGACACACAGTCAATGAGGTGATTGACGTTATTGTTGGTAGCTCGTTCTTCATAGTAACCGGCGCCGAGGCCGATCGCGAAGTCCAACCCAGCGGCTGAGACTTGCGGTTTGTTGTCCGTATTGACCATAGCCGTGATCGTGGTGGCGGCTACGGACTCGACCTGGATGACCTGTGGTGAGTTGGGCGCGGTGAAATGGATGCGGATCAGTTCACCACGGCGGATGCCAAGCGTGGTGAGGTCTGGTGCGCCGGCGAAGGTGATAGTGGCGTTGCCGGCGATGGTCGTGCAAGTCCCGGCGATGACGGTACGCACGCCTGACGTATAACCCGCGATGACGCCCGTCGTGGCGCGCAGAGTCCCGTTGCCGACAAAGAAGCAGCGCGTGAAGGTGTTCGTGTCGTTGAGGTTTGGGTCTGTGCCTAAATGGAGCCCGTCCGTAATGCCATTGAGGAAGTTGCAGTCCTCCGCCGAGCTCCACGTGAACCCGTTGAGGTAGACCGCATAGGTGCCCAGCCGGTTGGCGTCGAACGTGATGCCTGATATTTTCACCCGGTAAGCATTTGTGGTGGTCAGGCAGGAGCGCGCCGAGCCGGTCAGCTTGAAGCGCGTGCCTTGGGCCACGTCGTACTTGCCTGGGATGCCGTGCAGGATCTCGCCGTGGGCAGTGGCCGGGACGGAGAGTTCGGCCGACAGGAGATATTCCGCGTCCGGTGGGACGATCGTGATCCCGAGGGGGGAATTCGCGTTGATGAGCGTCTGGATGGTCGCGAAATCGTCCCCGCCGGAAGGGGGTGGTGGAATAGCTATGTTGGCCCCGCTGCCGCCGCCGCTGCCACTGCCGAACGAGGTCTGAGTCCACGGTATTGGGATGCCCGCGCCGGAGAAGCGCACGTCATAGGTGGGTGAGTCGCCATAGAAAGACAGGAATGCCACCGCGTCAGTCGTGCATGGGCATACTTTGGGCGTGCCGGCGAGATCACTGAAGATGGTGGCTGGGGTAGAGGTGCCAGCGTTGAACACGTCGTATTGCGCTAGGGGGTAGGACGCCATGCCGCTGGCCGACGAGCCAGACAGGGTGGTCATGAAGGTCTGCCCACCACGGGTGGCATAGCCTTGGAATTTGGTGCGCGCCCACAGGGGGGTGGCCACCAGCAGGAGAACTGTGAGTAAAAGCGCCTTAATTCTCATAGGCAATTTGCTACCTCATCCTGCGGCAACGAATTGTGCCACCTACCTTGATTGTCGAGACAGTGAAAGTCGCCTGCGAAACGAGGAATACTGGCGTCGACCCAGAAGCGCTGATTCGCACTGTAGGAACAACCCATGTTGCTACTGCGGAGCCGGTCGGCACTATGGCCGAGGTCTCATAGTCGAAGTACGAGTCCTGTGCCGGGAGTGTTGCCGTCGTCGTGCTGATCCCACCTGCTAGGTTCGTGATCGAAGTCGTCGCCCCGAAGGTGAAGTTCACGACGCCGGTACAGTCCCAATCTCCAGCGGTCAATGTGATGTTCGTGTTCGTTCCGACGTTCGCGGTGCTGCCGGTCGAGAGCGAGGTTGTGTTCGCCGCGACGGTTCCGGAGATCAGTTCGCCAACGTCACCAGCAGTCGCTGAGTCGTTCGTCTGGGAACCACGTAGCGAAACCGCTTGCGTCGATCCGCTGATCGTAAGCGCCCGCGTGCCGCCCGTTCCCATAATGACCGGATTAGCGCCGGTAGTGTCGATGAGTAGACCGTTACCTGTCGATTGAAAAAGTTCTACCCAGTTCGCCAGCGTGACTCCGAGACGAGTAGCCGTTCGTCCAGCTTGGTGTGCTTGCAGTCTCCCAAGCACCGTCGCTCCGCCTAAAACCTCGAAGGCCGAGAGGGAACCAGTGTCCGTCGCGTCAGGATTCGAGGCGCGGATGATCGTCGCACCGTTGAAATTGTCCGTAGCAACCAACATTTCCCCGGCCACTGCGGACGGCGCCGCACCAACACCGGCGTTGCCTGAAGTCTGGACCGTTGTCGCGGTAGGAGCGCCGAGAGCTGGAGCCGTGAAATTAATATCCCCATCAACCACCACACCGAATGCTGGATTGCCCGCCGCATTACCGTGCAGCACAGTAGTCGTCGTCCCTTGATTGGCATGTTGCGCGCTAGCGAGCGTATCTGTAGTGCATGTGGGGACAAGAGATGTCGATACAGCACTCACGAATTGATTAGTACATGTTGCACCGGCGCCGGGGATAGTTACTGTCCCGCCGCTGGTGAATGTCACGCGCGGCGTGTAACCACCAGCGTTGATCTGTGAAGAGAACACTAGATTGGATGAGGGGTCAGCCGCTCCTTGAACAGGCTGGACTTCGGCGATCCAATCCACCGCTTCGCTCTGCGCAACTGCGTTTGTGCGCCAGCCCTGAGCGGTGAAGCGCAGGCGCGGGGACCATTGTTGAGCCCCGGCGGACGCTGTACCATTAGTGGTTAGGATAACGGCATCCGTGGAAGTGGCGGCGATAGCGTTTATCTGTTGGATCTGCGTCCCGGTTCCATGCCATCCTGAAGAGTCAAACCAACCGACGGTAGTATTCGCGGTAACACCTAGCTGACCGGCGCCGCGGCGGAACAAGCCGAGGGTAGGTTCGGAGGTAAAACCGAAAGCGGCCGGGTTGACCCCACCGTCGCCAGCCTGCACGTCGCTTGTAGCAACTAGATTGTGCGTGGCGGTGGCATCACCGCTGTTCGCAATCGTAAACCGAGTGTCAATGGCCGTCGAGGTGGATGGAGCGGCAGTGGTGAGGGCAGCATCAGCTACGTTATCGGTGAAAGTAGTGGCAGTGTTGTTGGCGATCGTCGTGACGAGCTTCCACGCACCTGTGTCTCCGGCAACAGTGCGGTAGAGTTTGCGCGAAGTAACAAAGATATTGCCAGTAGCTATGTTCGTCACCGCCACCTGACCGTTCACCGCATCGTCGGCAACGGTTACCACATTCGACTTGGTGGAGGGTACGGACTCCCCGCCCGCAGTGACGAAAGTGACCTTATAGGAGTGTGTGCCCACCTCGACCAAGCCAGCCCCAGCCCCGGCTAATGCTCCCATGGGCGCGGTGGGTGCGGCCGTAGAGGCTTTGGTCAGCAAGTCCGTGCTCGCGGCCAAGCCCAACACACCCACCGAATCGAGATACATCCCATTCGTAGTGGAATTGGTGAACGAATAAGATGGTGCGGCGGTAGTTCCATTCGGGGCGAGCAGGGGGTAGGTGGGTATGCCCGTGCTGAGCGCCGTCCACGTGTTGGCCGCCGAACATATTTTGAGCGCGGCCGTATCGCTGCGGTAGAAGATGTTAATTGAGGTTGGCAGGCAAGTTGTGGGGTCGACTGTGCCATTGCGGATAGACACGGCGGGCTGCTGGGCCTGCAATTGACTGGCCACCAACACTAGTGTGATTAAAAGTAGTAGTTTGCGCATTATAGTGGTCCGTAGTGGATCTGGAAGATGTCACCGGTCTTGCCGGATATGGCGGTCGTGCGGAAGTCATACAGTCCCACCCCACCACTGCCAGGAAAATCTACATATAGACCCGGCAACAGGATGCTGCCGTGCGCCGTGGCAATCACATTGGAGGTCTTGAAATTGGCCGCTATGTCGGTAGACTCAAAGCCTATGCGGGCCGGGTTGTGCGTGGCGTCCCCGGCGTTGTTGCCGCCTTCGGCGTGGACGCGCAGCCACAGGTGCCGGGAACGTAGCTTGCGCGCGTCATGCGAAGATGGGTTGACATCATCCGCGTCAAGGATCTGCGGTATAGCGGTGCCGAGTGTGGCAAGATAGGTGATCGACTTCGGCACGTAGTCGGCGTCGAGGACAACAGTGAGCGTACGCATGATGGGGGTTCTCCTTATGACTCGGCTACTGCCCCGGAGGGCGTGAAAGATGGTGGGGCCTGTGCTGTGGGCGGGTGTCCTGCTGTCGAAGCAAGGATGCCCAGACCGAGGATCTTCTCGGCCTGCAAGCGCGAGGTGATGTCGGTGGCCCACGAGGGCGGCTTGCCCACGTTCGGGACGCCCCACACTTCGAGCAGGGTCCAGTGGTCGATGAGGCCCATGCGTGCGCCTTGCAGGTAGAACATGCGTTTTGATGTGGTGGCCACGTCAAGGAGGGTGCCCTCGGCCACGTCGAAATTGAAGTATTGGAGGAACTGCTTGTTGCGCACGTGTTCGGGGTCCGGGCCGCGCTCCCACGCCTCGGGCTTGAGCCGATGCACACGCTTAGTGCGTGGTGACTTATGCACAATTGGGTTGCCATAGGCATCAGCAAGCCCTGTCTGTATCTCGTCATACTCGCCCGTAGGCGAATCGAAGCTCTCGTAGTCCTCGTCCTTGATGAAGTCCGGCATGAGGTCGCCCGACTTGTAGTCCCAGTCTTCCCAAGTCATGCCGTCCGCACCGAGGAGCCTGAGCCGCAATTCGAGTGGGTAGAACTGCATGAACATGCTGGCGAGCATCATGGCGAACTCGCGGATGAACACTTCGAGGGATCGCGAGCGGGCGCGCACCAGAGGCGTCATGGCTTGGATGAGTTGCTCGATGGTGTCGCCCGAGGGCATCTGGTTGAGTTCGGCCAGGCCGCGCAGATTCGCGACGCCGGAGAGCTCGTCCATCGAGTCGAGCAGGAACTTGAGGTGCTCGGGGATCGCGGCGTCGAGCGGGGGCTCAGGGACGATCTGGAACGCCTTGCCGGGCTCCAGCCCGGGGTTGACACCCAATTGCATGCCGGACAAGCGTGTGTTGAACCCCTTGGCCAAATTGGGGCTGATGGCCTTCTTGTCGTAGATGAAGTTGCGCTTGGCCGCCCGGCGGATGTGGTCCTGGATCGCGCGCAAGTTCTCGTCGACATCCCGCTGCAAACTGAGCAGCGGGTGGATTGGGGATGTCCCCCACCTTGCCCAGGCCCAGGTGTCAAGGGTAACCTTGCACACCGGGAGCATACCGTGGTGGAAGTGGCCCGGGCCGTCCTCCAGGATGCCGTAGCGGGTGGCCACGATGCGCCGGCCGAATGGATAGAGCCGCTTGCCGGGCTCCGCGAGGTAACTCCACGGCGAGGCTGGGATGCGCTGGCCCGGCTCATCCGGGTCGTCCGCCCATGGACCCATCTCCTTGGCCACCTTCGACTCGTTCACGCTGAAATCATGTAGGTAGACTGTGAACTCGTCGGTCACCGGGATCTTACCGCCGATGGCCTGTGCTGGCGCCCCGCCGAAGAGGGCCGCGTTCGGGGCGCCTTCCGACATGAGGGCCTCCTCGGCCTCGCGCAGCCGGCGCGCGCTCGGGGACTCCTTCTCATACCCATACCTGTCGATCTTGAGGTTCTTGACCGCGTCCTTGCCGTACACGCGCTCGAAGTAGTCGATCGGCCGCTCCCGGCGCACCCACGCCCCGCGGGCGTTCTGCACGCTGCGCTTGTCCCCGCCTTGGAAGCGGATCATGCCGCAGTCGCGCGGGTCCTCGGCCACCGCGTCGATGTCGCCCTGCGTGGTGATGCCAGTGTCGAGGTCACGCGGCCCCAAGGCGTCAGGGTTGTAGAACATGTGGATGTAGCCGGTGCCTGCCACGAGCACGTAATCTATGGAGTCGCGGAACACCTGGTCGATCCCGCGCCGCAGGAACCACGATTTGGAGAGCTTGCCGAAGATGTCGGCTTGGCGCTGGTAGCGGTCGGCGTTCGTCGAGTAGGTCCAGAAGGGCTTGATGTCGGTGAGGAGGGCACGGAGTTCGAGGGCGATGGTCTGGAGCTTGTTGAACCGGCCGCGCGAGAGCTTCGGGGAGCGGATGCGTGGCTCGTCGATGCCCATGATGGCGTCGATGGACTCGCCGATGTGGTCGTAGGAGTGCTCGGCCTTGTTGGCGGACACGCCCTCCTGGATGGCGTGGCCGATCCAGTCCATGACCTCCTGCTCGTGTTCGGCAAGGCCCGGATTACTTGGAGCTACTGACCGCGGATTACGTCTTGCCACCCACCACCCACCCTCCCAGCAAATTGTGTGCTACGTGTCCTTGGTCATGTCGTCCGAGTACTCGGCCCGCTCACGTGCTTGGCGGGTCGGCTCGTCGAAGTGGCCCATCTCATTATACGCCATGTTGCCGGTCTGGGCTGAGCGCACCGCCTCAAGCCGGTCAAGCTGGGCGAGGTTGGAGGCCTCGACCACCATGTAGCCTGCCCGCTTGTACCGCTCGGGCATGGGGGCGCCACGGTAGCCCGGCGGGGCCACGCGAGTGCCATCCGGGCTGAGCCAGGCGTAGAAGCGTTCGGCTTCGGGAATCTGGGCGAACTCGCGGAAGGTGGAGGTGGTCGGGTCGGTGAGGGGGTCACCGATGAGCGGGCAACCTTCCTGTGGGCACTTCGGCACGGGGAGCCATTTGTGGTCCGGTGGCCCATCAGGTCGGACCTCTTTACCGTGAACATAATCATATTGGCGATTGGTGCGATAGAACTCTTCATACTCTTCACTGCTGGCCTTGCGCACAGACCTACACGCGGCACGGAACTCATGTCCGGCCGGGCACCGGAATTGGCGGAACTGGATGCGCGTGCGGGCGGCGTCAGCCACACCGCCTCCGCATCTCTTTCCACGCTCCGTACGGCCCGAGATAGAGCGCACCCTCTGGCGACTCCCAAATGGTTGCGCTCTTTCGATGTGTCTTCCACCCCGCCGCAGCCAATTCGCGCTTCCACAGTTCTACGTTCTGATAAAGACGATCACCGGCAGCGTTCACTAATTGGTGGAGTGCGTCCTTCGTCTCGGCGTTCATATTCGGGTAGTCGGAACGGTAGGCTGTGAATGCATAGCGTGGTGGCGTCATTAGTAGAACACCTCGAATTTGGCGCCCTTGCGTTCATAATAACCAATCACCACGCTGCTTGGCTTACCCAGTGTCCACTTAGCTATTGGTGGTGCCTGCACCACTACACCACGTTCACACCAAATGCCGGAGGTGGCATAGGCCAGCGAAATCCAGTACCCATAATTCATGCCCGGAACTTCTCCGACACCGCATCCGCGATCATCTGCGGGGCCACTTCCTCGACCGGCTTGCACAGCGATTTTGCCGCCCACGCGATCTGCTCCAGCACCGCCGGGCGCAGCTCGACGCGATGGCCACCGACGTGCAGGCTCACGAGGCGCCGCAGCATGTCGAGGAGCTTGGCTTGGCCGTCCACGCGACCACCGAGCAGGCGGCGGATTTCGGCATCGCCCGCCTTGTCGATCATATAGGCCATCTCGCCAAGCACGAGCCCCACACCGATGGCACCCACAACTACTTCTTCAAGGTTGGCGCCGGCACCCTCCAGTTCCACCAACTGCTTATAAAGCTGTGCTGGGATAGTCAGACGCATTGTGACAGACGGTTCGACTGTGGCAACGGGTACGGTGTTTGACATGGTGACAGTATACCTCCTCAGAATAGCCCCTCATCCGCCGGGTCGTCGTCCCCGCCCAGCCTCGCGTACGGATTGATGGAGTCCAGTTCAATCTCCTCGGCGCTCGCGTGGGTGGCCTGGCACTCCGGCGAGCAGTCCTCGAAGTGGCCGAACTGCAAGTCCTGGTCCTCATACATGCGCCCGACCACCTCATTCCACACGGCGTGCTGGGCCTCGGCGGTCACCCCTTGCCCAGCCAACTCCTTGTTGAACATAGCGCCCATGCGCCCCGGCAGCTCACGCAAGAGGCCCTCGGCGGGCGTCTCAGCCAGGTCGTCACCGTCGCGAACGGGGAAGAGCACCCACCCGGCGAGGAAGGCTGTGATCATGCGATCGTCATGCTGGCCTGCGTTCGGCGGGACGTAGAACCGCTCATAAGTTTTAAGCGCGGCCGAGGTCTCGGTCTGCACGCCCACCGTCTTGACCACCGCGTCGCCCAGCTCTTTGATGAGGAACTTGCTGCGGGGCTCCATGTCGCGGCGCACCAGCAGCAATCTCCCGCGTGAGTGGAGGATAGGCACGGTGCTCGGGTGCTCGTTGAACCCGATCTGCGGTAAAGTCTTGATAGCGATGCCGTCCTGCACCGCCTCGGTCTGCCACAGGTTGGTGTAGCCACGGTTCTGGAGGGTGCGCACGGTGAGCATGCCGACCGAGATGCGGTTGATGATCAGCTCACACTCATCCAAGTCCGAGGCCCCGCGGTAGATCCGCCCCAAGATGAAGGGGATCACCGCGATCTCCTCGGCGTCCATCGGCGCGGCGAAGTCCACCACCTGCACGGCCCGCCCGCCAACCCGCCCTCGCCCGTCGCACGCAGAGCACTCAAGTTGGACGCCCTTCTGCTCAGTGGGGAGCCAGCCCAGACCGTGGCACGGGTCGCACTGGCCACGCGGCTGCTCCTTGCGCCAGACCTGCACCGCACCATTGTCGATTTTGATGTCGTTGTGCGTGCGGGCCTGCCGGGTCCATTTCGGGATGCCGCCGCTCCCCGGTGGGTCGCACGCCTGCACGTAGGTCGCGCGCGTGTCGGGCTGCTCGAACACCCACACAATCCCGCGTGGGTCCTTGAGGGCGTCGTCGAGTTCCCCTTCGTGCATAGGGCCTAGGTGGTAGCCGACCACGTGGTGGATCGGCGACCGCTTGGCGTCGGCGTACTGCTCCACTTCCGGGAGCTCGTCCTCGGTCATGAGCCGGTAGGGGATAGGCACGTACGCGGTCGAGTTGAGCTGCATGCGGTCGATGGTCTCATTGGTGAATGCGCCGGCAGCCGAGTGCTGGAAGGCGTCTATGGGCTCGATCGGGTAGGACTGTTTGAAGATGTTGAGCTTGCCCTTGCGGAAGGCTTGCTGGCGTGTGACCTCGTACCAATACATGACCTCCTTGTCGAGGCGGACCTTGGAGTGGTCGGGCATGTAGAGGTGGGAGGTATCATAGACGCGTTCGGCGGCAAGCACCGTATCCGGGCGCGGCTCCCAACCAATTGGCACTTCCATGCGGCACTTGGAGCGTTGGCCACGAGCGGCCTGGTAGGCGTCGATGAGGTAGAAGGGGGCGAAATTGTAGTCGAACCGGCCCGCGCCACCCTCTGCGGTCCCAGACATGACGTTTGTACAGAACTCGTACCAGTAGCCAGATTTCCCCTTTGCGGTGGACTCCATCCCGAAAAGGGTGCGGCGGTCGAATGGCACGGCCGGGAATAGGCCCTCGTCGAAGTGGTCGTAGGCCCGGTCTGGCGCGACAACGCTGATCTCGGTGCCGTGGAAACCCACCCACGTCTCGCCCTTCCCTAAATCCTTCTGTTGGCGGAAGTCCTGCAATTGAATCATGGAGTCGTTGACGAACTCGCTGCCCCCGTCGATGGTCTTGCGCTTGATCTTCGCGCGCATCCATATGGGCATCTTCTCCCACATGCGCTCCGAACGCCGCTGGAGGGACTGAGTGGACTGGGCGTCGATCGATGCTATAAGGGCCGGGAAGTAGGAGTAGAAGTTGACGCGGTGGCGGATGAAGGACTGCCACGCCGTCGAAGCTCCTAAATGGCGCGCCTTCAATAATATGAGTAGAATTCCATTGACCGGAACCTTGCGCTTGGCCTGATCGTGCGCGATGTCCTCCAAGCGGGCCATCTTGAGCAGGAGGGCCTCCTGCATACCGTTGAGGATGAACTTGCCGAGCGGACCTTTGTTGTCGCCGGTGTGGCCGTCCTCTAGGATGTCCCAGCCCTCGGGCCTATCGGATAAGCTGTGAAGTTGGATTAGGCAAAAATTCTCCGCCCAGTGGCGCCAATCCAATTGACACAGGATCATCTCATTGTCGATGAACCGTTGCTCGACCGCCGTCAGCTCGCGCGACCACTCGAACGACCCGTCCTCCTTGATAGTGCGCTTGTCCACCAGCTTGTCAAGGTGGGCCACCATGTCGTCGATCTCGGGCGGGTCGAAGCGGATGATGCGGAACTTGGGGTCGTTGCGGCGGACGCGCTCGGCGTCGACCACCTTGGAGATGTTCGCTTCGATAATGGCCGGGGAGTACATTACAGACCGGAGTCCACTTCTCCGTCCATGCGCTTATTCATACGATGAACAAACCGAACCCCAGCAGTCAACAGTTCAAAATACTTGCCATCGAATGGTGCCTCGTATTGGTGGTTATCTGCCAATAAAATGGCCAAACCTTGGAACTGCTCGCCAGCCTCCAGACGGGCCAGCACCTCGCGCACGATCTTGAGTTTGGGTTCATCCAACTCCACCAACTTGCGGATCGGAACTACCGTGCTCGGGTCTGCGGCGTTGGTGGTCATAGGCCCGCCTTGCGCGTGCCCACAATGCCGTCGCCCGCATGCGGGTTGGCCGGTTCGGCGGGCTTGGGTGGCTCTGGCGGTTTGACCAGTTCGGATTGGTCGGCGGCGAGCGCCTCCTCGTCGACCGTGGCCAGCTTGCGGTCGGGAGGAGTGAGGCCGAACCGGCGGTAGGCGGCGTCCGGGACCTTGGTGCCGCGCTGTTCGAGGATCTCCATCATCGCGAGGGTCTCTTCGAGGGGCTCGGCGGCGTGGGCGTCGGCCTCCGAATTGAGGCGGTCCAACTCCTCAAGCTCGGCGTCGGTCAGCTCCACAGGGATAGGGCACAGGCGCTCGAACGCGTCGGCGATGCGCGTGAGTAGAGCCAATGCCTCGCGCGTGCGTTCAGTTACCCACTGCCACTCACCATCACTCAAACTCATGTGATCTCCTTATAGCTCCCCAAAATTATAGTCTGGTGGTGGCGGGCACGGGTGCCTGTCGAGCCCACTCTTATACAGGAATTGGAACCCGCAGCGCGGGCACTGGTTAGATAGTCGCTCAACCTCGCCGATGAGTTGCTCAACATGTATTGAGGTGATCCGCCCAGAGGCGAGCAGTTCGCGCAAGAGTCTAGTGTTCAAGCGGCTCATTGGTCGATCAACTTCTGCACGCGCACGTTGATGGGCTCACCGCCACCACCTGCGTTTTCTTGCTTGGCGCTTGCCGCTGCGTTGGCGCTGACGATGATGTCCCGCACACCGCCGGAAGCATGGCCGGCGCTGCCTTTGCCACCCATGGCCCCGCCGTGGAGGCCCACGAACATCTCGATGTATTTGGGGTCGGCGAACACTCGCACCTCGCCAGAACCATGGCAATACCAGCACTCGGGTGCAGGTTCGCCGTCCTCGCCCGGCAAGTAGCCCTCACCCTCGCATTTGGTGCAATCCACGATGCGCGGCTCAGCAGCTTCCCCGAGCCCGTCGATCACGCGTTCCAGCCGGGTGCCGGACTTCGCGATGGCCATGCCCAAATTGCGCGCGCCTACCAGAGCGAGTAGTTCTGGGAGCTTGACCCCGAACTTGGCCATCACCGTGTCGACCGGGTAGCGGATGCGGCCGGTCTGGCGATCGGGCAGGCTGGAGGTGGATGGATCGAGCATGAAATCATACATGAGCCGGAATTTGGACGGCGCGATGGGGCGACCCTGCTCGTCCTCGGCCGGCTCGGCGGCGATGGCGAATTCGAGGGCCTCGATGATGGTCGGTAGGCCGATGTGCTGTTCGAGGAGGGCGCGGGAAGCCTTGCGCGCAAAGTAGGGCGTGGCGACGGGCGCCGGCTGGAGCTCGGCGGAATCTGGCGGTTGGTCGGCGCTCATGAGAGACATTCTAACTCGCCGCATCCCCAGTGGAGGCCCAACTGGTGAGCAAGCAGGCAAGCTGCGTACGCTGCCTGGAGAGGTACGACTCCATTTCCGCAGGCGCGCAGTCGGTCCATCCGCCCGAAGTGTATTGGTCCGGCCAGCCCATCAACCACTCCACGAAGCGCGGATTCAGGTACAGCCGGGAGCCTGCCCAGCCCTCCGGAAGCGATAATTGCGGCCCACCCGTCAACATCCGAGGGGCTTGGTGGCCAAGGAGGGAATTCGTAGGGGCATTCGGGCTCGGCGTGCCACCGTCCTTGCCGTCGCGAGTCGTCGGGGTTGCCCAACCCACAGCCTGCGCCGGAAGTGGTGTACCACCCGCTCCGAAACTCATGTTCGGCCCACCCTTCTCCCCGTCCGTCGCGCGGGGGCTGCTCCAGTTCTGCGCTTCCCCCACAAGCGTCCGCCCGTGCGTCACCCCGTGGCTCGGCGCCGCCTTCGTGTTGCGGTTCTCGTTCGGGCTCGCGCGGGGGGTAGGCCACTGCCCCGCCATCGTCTGGAGTGACGGCCTGACCGCCGCACCCTTGCTCAAGGACTGATTCGTGCCATAGGGCTGTGTCGGTGTTGGCCATTGCTCCATCGCCGCCGCTGCATGGTCCGGCAGATTCCGCCCGCCGTGTTTGGTTCCATACCTCCCATGGCGTGCCGCATCCGCTGCTCCCTGTGAATCGTGGGCTTGTGGAGTCGTCCACTGGCGAACTTGTGACCCGAGGTCCACTTGCCGCTTCCCCCGTGAAGTCGCACCTTTCGCCGCCACGTTCTCCGCGCTCATCACGCGGCCACCGTTCGGCACATTGGGCGTCATCCACGGCGAGGATGAACAGTCGCTCTCTGCGATGTGTTGCGCCCACTTCCGCCGCCGAGAATATACCTGCCGCAACTTTGTAGCCCATCTCTTCCAATTGTGGTCCGACGATGCGGAATCCCTTATTGAGGTGGTTGGCGACGTTCTCAAACAAGCACCAAGCTGGCCCAACCTCTCGCACAATTCTGGCGACCTCCGGCCACAACCACCGCGGGTCGTCAACTCCACGCATGAGCCCGGCGACACTCTCTCCCTGGCAGGGGTAGCCGCCGATGATGCCGTCCACAATTCCACGATAAGGTCCGCCGCGGAAGGTTCGAAGGTCAGTCCAGATAGGAGCCGGGTCCATCGCTCCCGCTTCAATAGCCTGCGCCAGCATGGCTGCGGCTGGTCCTTCCCTCTCCACGTAAGCGAGCGTGACGCAAGCTGGGTGAAGGATTCGGAGTCCAAGGTCCAGGCCGCCGACTCCTGAGCAGAGACTGATAATCCGGCGAGGACGGCTTGTGGGATGATCCACATACGGGTCAGGCTCCGGCAAGTTCGCCCCGCCACTCCACAAGCTCGGCGTCCCGAGGCCCGGCCACCTTGAACTGGACCGCCGCGCCGCCGCCGTATTGGTGGATGAACACGCCGCAGTTGCGCGCGGTGGCCATGCAATTGCGCGTGCCTGGCGAGCTGCCGTCCCACACTGCCACGAGTAGGTCGGCCAGCGGGCGATACTTAGGCTCAAGGATGCCTAGCATGGCGGCGTTGCGGGCAGGCCCAGCCGACTTGCCATCCCTATCCCAGTCGCTGGCAAGGTGGGCTACCTCGATATCTGCTGAATCACTCAACAGCAAAGGCCATGATTGCTCCCATGCGACGTAGCCCGCCCTGTCGGCGAAGTAGATCGTGCGCGGCACGCCCCTCGCGCGCGCCCACCCGAGCGCAAGGTGATCTACGCCGGCCGCGTCCCCGAGCCGGACCTGCACGTCGAATCCGGTGGTGGTGTAGTAGGCCCACTCGGCGTCCAAGAGGTCCCACACCAACTCGCGTGCGGTGATCCCGCGCGAGCCGCTGACGGCGATGATGAACGGGCCGGACATGTTGGGCGAGGGCAGCATGGTCATAATATACGTTCCACTGAATACCATTTCCGTACCCAACCACGCGCAAAGGTAGGTACTTTGTCCTTATCGTAGGCTGTACGACGTAGAACGAAAACGCCCTTCTTTATTAAAGCATCAACAGTTGATAATCGAGCAAAGACAAGACGATCGGTTTGTCTGGTTCTATCACTAACCTCAGGTTCGTTTTGATCGGGTTCCACCGCGAAATATTCAGCCCAACCAGCGCCGAGTATTAGAAGCTCTTTGCCCTCGGCGATATCATTCAACAACTGCGACTGCGCCGATGTTAATCTCGATTTGCTCATCGCGACCACACCCATCCCGCCACCAGCCCGAGCAAGGTGCCCGCCAGAGCCCCAGCCAACGCGGAGTAGTAGATCAACTTGCGCTCGTAATTAGGTGCGCATGTGGGGCGCGGCGGGGCGCCAGCCGGGCGGTAGAACTCTTGCCGAGGCTGCGGATTGAACCACTGCACCGGCGCATCTTCTTGAAGGTATTGGCGCATCGACTCATAAGCACGGCGCAGCTTGGCGTCTTGGTCGGCCATGATGTCGGTGGCGGTAGGTATTGGCCGTGACTGGGTTTGGCCACTGCACACCGGGCACGCCGGGCACGCCGCTACAAGGTTATCCACACCGGTACGGGCGCACTCCGCTGGTCGCCACACTACCCAAGGGTGTTTGTATGTGCGCCAAAAGTGCCCGCAGCGGCAGGCTCCCATCTCGCGCGTGGTTTCCCTGTGTACGCAGTAGTGGGCCTCGGACAATGAGGGCTGGTGCAGGGTGTCAGGCATGCGTGCCACTATGTCACACAAGTTGCCCGCCAGTCAACAAGTCATTCATGCCCCCGGCCTATTTTTTTTTTGGCCCCGCGCACAGGCGCTTGACATGCCTAATTTTTTGGTGTCGAGCGGATTGCAAGCACCCTCGCGCGCCCACCCCCACCCCACCCCCGCAACAATTCCGCCGCAAGTATTCCAAGGTGTAAGGAAGCCAATTAAGGCGGGCTGGCCGGGCGGCGGAGGGGTCCAAGGAATGGATGCTGCCTGCCTCTCTCTAGGATAGCATGGCTCTGGCAAGGCTGTCAAGCGTCAATTTGCCGTCAAGGGGTATATCGTATATCGTCTTACCGTATACCGATAATTATACGTTTAACTCTATTACCCATAACCTTATGAATGAACAAGAAAACTGCGTAAGACGGTATACGGTATACGATATACCATTGACGCCGGCTTGACGCATCCTTGACGCCTGCCACGGCCACCAGCCTGGCGACTGTCACGGGCAGCACGGCGGCACACGTCATCTAAGGTTGCCGGTGGTAGTGGCGGTGGGTTGCTCGGGAAGGCAGCGAGAGCATATCGGAAAAACTTACCAATGTCAAGCACAAAGTGACTGACAAAAAGTGTCAGTTATGGTGCGTGGGTGACATAAAGTGTTAGTGACGGTAATTGGAGTGGTGTGACACTAATTGTCACCTGGGTGCTATCAATGATATCGTTGCCTATAAGGTATTGATTACAAAGGGTAAAAAAATAGGAATATAAGCTTGACAATGGCGTCGCTTGGCATTATCATTACCCTAGAGTCAATAAGGAGGACTCGCAACATGATCGCACGACAGTTCACACGCCGTCTCGTCGTCAACCTCGCAACCGCCGCGGCGCTCACCTTAATAGCCGTGGCATCGACCAACGCGCAACCAGCAATCCGGCAGGCCACCACGGCGCGCCCGCCGGTAGTCAATGTTAATACAGCCTCGCTCGCGCAGCTCTGCTACCTGCCGCAAGTCGGGGAGGCGCGCGCGGCTGCCATCGTTGCCGGCTGGCCGTACCATGCGCCGGGCGAGCTGGCGAAGGTCAAGGGGATTGGCAAGGGCAAGAGGCTGGCGAGCATGCTGCCGTTCGTGACGGTGAGCGGCGCGACCACGGCGACCGGCAAGATCGTCGCCTGCAAGGCCGGCGAGACTGGCGCGGCATGTCAGGCTCGTGTGGGGAGCAAGCGGGAAGTGATCCAATTCGCCAACAGCGTGCGAGTGGTGGAGGTGAAGCCGTGAACGCGCTGGAGGTAGGCAAGCGGTACGAGGTCGCGTTCGGGCAGGTCGAGAGTTCGCGGCGCACGTGGGAACCGGCCACCTATGAGCAGGAGCGCGCGCACGCGAGAGGGACGCTGCACGTGTTCCGGCTCGGGCCGATGGAGACTTATTCCACGCTCACCCCGGCGACGGACGTGCGTGCTTGCGGGGGGCAGCCATGACGAACACGGCAACAGCGACGGCAGTTCAGCAGCAAGTCACGGCGGCGGATATCAGCTACGACGGGCAGCGCATCGAGCTCGAAAGTGGATGGTACGCAATCGTCAAGACGGAATACGACGAAAACATGGGCGCGCCGTGGAAGGAGCACGACGGACACGGCGAAGTGTCGGAATGGCGTCACTATGATCCACGCGACGGCGATGCGGGCAAGCGCTCCGGCGAGCGCGTACTGTGCCGCGACGGACGGTCTGCACGGTTCTACGACTTCGCCAGGGCAGTGGAGACAGCGCGCAAAGACGGGTGGGGGTGTTCACACTGGGGCGATGGAAAGTATCCCGTACCGCTGGACACTAGTAAGACGCGCGAGAATTACGCGGGACACACCACGGCACGCGAGATGGCCGCGTGCGCGGCGGATCAGGACTTCCGATTCCTGCAAAGGTGGTGCAATGGGGATTGGCAGTGGATTAGCGTCATCGTCACGCTGTTCGATGCGGACGGCGCGAAGGTGGACCATGATGCACTCAGTGGTATCGAATCGGATGGCGACTACTGGAAGGTGGTAGCGGCGGAAATTGTCAACACGCTGGCCGGTGGGGTGTGTGCGGCAAACGAGGTGTCACTGTGAACGCGCGCAACCTTGTCCAGGCCGCGGCGAACGCTGAGATGCACCTGCGGCGGGCGTACGTGCGCGAGCGGGTCCGGGTGGTGCGGCGGGAGCTGGCACGCGAGACGGAAGCTGAAATCCGTGCGGCGATCGCTGAACAGTTCATGATGACGGCGCGCGATGCGTCGAAGGGAGCGCAGTAGCTATGGAAACCAAACAGCCGATGTGGGAGTTTATTGCTAACCTCGGAGACATGTCTCCACTCGACTACGGCGGTTACTTCGTCTACGTAGACGCGACCGGAATCTACGATCCGCAGGCGGTATTGCTGGAGGAGCCCAACGAGGGCAGGACGTACACCGTCTATCGCTTCGACCTGGAGCAGCTGAAGCGTGTCGAAACGCCCGAGCGCATTCTCCTTGTGCCGTTCGCGTACGCCGCAGATTGGACGCATCCGGTGGAAGCCTATGACGCGTGGTTCTCAAAGGATCTCACGGGGGTTGCGGAGTCTGGCGGGATCGATCTCACGAAACTGCGGGGTATGTTGTGCAGTAATGATGCCACAACGCTAGCGAGGGCATATCAGTATATCGGGGAGTATCACGGTTGGGATAACTTCGACAGCTACCCTGAGACGATGACACAGGCGGAAGTCAAGCGGCGCTACAAGGTGGAAGTGTCGCGCACAAACGAGATATACGAAATGGCGATTGATCGCCACTAAGGAGCAGTGTCATGACCATGATCTACTCGAATCCCGCGAGAGAGAACGAGAACGACGGGGCGCTGCCAGATGTCGAAGTGTGGCAGCACCATCACACACAACTCGGAGGGTGCCAGCCGAGCGTAGCACCGTCATGGCCGTGTGCCGGTGCCGGCTGGTACTGGCAGGCTGGCACATCAGGCCGCACGCCGACATTCGACTACTCGACATGGACGCCTGACCCGGACGACACGCCGCACGGACCGTTCGACACCGAGGCTGAGGCGGTCGAGGATGCGCGGTTCAGCGCTGCCGCTGACATGGACGACTACGACGGTGCTACGACGGTCGGAACGCCGAACGCCGGGCCATTTGGTCGTGCGCTGCCGCAGTGCGCCATCGCCATGGGCTGCCTGTGCGCTGGACACGCCCAAGGCAATCCGGCCAGCGCGGCGTGCGATACGAACGAGACTACACGGGTGAGTGAGTAGCAACGTACAGCCGTCCGGCGTTTGAGAGGGTCAGACGGTTGTGCGGATCGACTCAATTACGGGCCATCCAAACCGCAGTACAGGAGCAAAGAGCCATGACAAGGAAGGATTACGTAGCAATCGCTGAGGCAATCGCATTCGCACGGAGCACACTGCCGTCGCCGCAACGGAGAGGGGACATCGGCAGAGCCGTGCAGACAGTAGTTGACGCCATCGCTAAGACACTCGCCGACGATAACCCGCGTTTCGACCGCGAACGGTTCCTCCAGGCATGCAGGACGGTGCAATCGTGAGCGCGCATGACGGATTCAAGCATCATTTACTAATCGGAACTTTGCCGGACTTGGGCAAGGTGTTCGTGACAGTCGAATACTCCTCAGACGGGAAGCTGTCCCTCACTGGCGTTGAAGGGCCGAAACCTAACGGCGATGCGAAAGGATCATGCGGGCAGATCATCATCGGATTCAAGGAGTACGACGCACGCGGATATCTGACACTGGATGAGATCACGCCTGCGGACGGATGGACGCCTGAGAGCATCCGCCGGCTGTTTGACGTATGGGCAGCGTGGCACGGCAACGATATGCAGGCAGGTTGCGAACATCAGCGGGTAATTGACACAACGCGACAGGTTGAAGTTGTGAGCTACAAGCTCACGCATAACGCGATGGCGTTGCGCACGAACACCCGTCATGCGGCGGCACAAGCGGCACTCAAAGGCGAATCGTTCAACCCCACTGCCACGGCACGCGCGCTAGCGGAGCTGAACAACTGGTATTCGGACATTCACACCTTACCGGATGCAGACTCACCGCTGTTTGACTGCTACGAAGTATCCAAGCGCGAAACCAAAGCCGTCGGCTGGCTAACCCAGGATGAGCATCCTGACGGGATGCTGTCGCGCCCGTGTGGGGTCTGCGGTTACAAGTACGGCAGCGCATGGCTCAAAATGGACGTTCCGTCTGATGTTGTCGAATGGCTGTGCGGGTTGCCTACTGACGACCCGCTTCCATCGAGTTGGGCAAAGACGCAAGACGTGGTGAACGAGTCGTAGCTTGCTCCTGCCCTCCAGCGCGTGAGTGTTCGGAGGGCAGCGTGAAGGAGACGAACGAACATGGCAGACTGCAACCGAGAACTGGCATTAGCAATTCTTGAACTGATCCGTGAAGAGATTGTGCGTGAGAGGGGCGGCATTCCCTCGCTGGCAATGGAGCGCGAAGAGCGTGCAGCGACCGCATTCGAGAACGTTGTGGAGGAGTTGTTTGCATGGAAGGTGACGCTATGAGCACACAACAGGAGCGCGAATTCATCGAAGGAGCCGCGCGTACGGCGTACGTGATGGCGTGGGCGGAGCGCGAGGCGCGTACGTGCCAGTGGCGCAATCCCGATACCGGTCACAAGTGCCGAGAGGAGCAGGATGCACCCGTGCATGAGGAACACCATACGTTTAAAAATCGCTCGTTTGCTGGCAAGCGCCCGGAGGACATCGCCCCGCCAACGCCGACATATGCGCGGGAGTGGGCGTGGAAGCTTCTCGGAGCGCTGGAGGCGATGAACGGACGGTTCGCTGGACTGCCCGGACTGCTCAACGCGCTGGCGTCATACGACGACAGATCAATCCATGACGGTCAGAGCGCGGAGTTTGCGCGCGAATTTGGCAGTTACGCCGCGCATGTGGCCCTCGGAATGGGTGTGTGGTGGTTCGACGACTGCGGCCAATTCAAACTGCACGTGCCGGAGTGGTACGCGCGAGGGTTCGAGCTGGAGGACTGACGCCATGCACACCCTATTGTGGCCCCTGGTCCGGTGCGCGCTGTGGCTGGCGGCGGTGTGCTTTTGTGGGTGCAAGCAGTAACTCTCGGAGACGCAACCGCAAGTTAAGGAATGTCATGACGACAACTGGTAAGTTGAAATTTGGCGAGGTCGAGGATAGGGCGCAAGGGTGCCCGAACGGCTGCGGCCCGCTTGATGCTCCGAGCGCGAGCCCGCCTGATACGGCAATATACCGATTCTGTAAACTGTGCGGCTATGCTGTCCTAATTGAGGATGTCATGACGACGACTCGGAACTCGAAATTTGCTGGTCGTGAGGCTAGGGCGGGAGCAGGTGCCCCGCAATCGAACTTGACGGTGGTGACGGAATTTGCTAAGGTGGGTTGTAACAATGCTCGGTACCTTGGCACGCAATCGCAAACCCCCCTACAGGCAACGATTCTTTGAAATCAAAAGTGGTGCTCCGGGTGGGATTTAAACCCACGACCGACAGATTAGTAGTCTGCCGCTCTGTTCTGGCTGAGCTACCGGAGCCCAAAAATGCGTCAGGCGGGACTCGAACCCACATGGGGGCCGGGTAACCGACCTTACCGGCGGAGTGACAATCCGCTGCGTCTACCAAGTTTCGCCACTGACGCGCACTGCTGTACCTAACGCCTCGTGTGCCTGATCCGCTGCGAGGCGTTGGCATTTTAGGGCGGTGTCGTGCAATCCGCAAGTCACTCCAGAGACTTCTTGCTCCACCGCTTGCGTGCTGCGTCGCGCGCGATCTCAGTCCGCCTCTCCTGCGATAGCGCATCCCGTCGTGCCGGGCCACCCTTAGCGCCGCCCCGTCTTCCCATGATCGAAGCCGCGCGGCTCATTTCCGGAGAAACGGCGGGCTTCGTCGTCGGCTCGTCCGGCACATCACCCGATAGGACGATCACCCTATCGGCCACGCGGCGGGCGCTTTGGACTCCATCTTCTTTTTTGCGTGAACGCTTAAGCATCCGCAAAGTATAGGTCCGGCTACCGCCGTTTGTCGAACGTACGCAGCATGTGCGACGGAGGAACCTCCAACGCATCCGCGAGCCGCAGCATGATTGTCAACGTCGGAACGTTCTCCCCCCGTTCGATGAAGCCGAGGTAGTCCGCCGCCATCTCCGCGCGTTCCGCGAGCGCTTCCTGACTCAAGCCGCGCTCTTTCCGCATAATGTGCAGAGCATCGCCGAATCGCTGCCCTTCCGGGCTCCGTGTCGTCCTTCGCGGCATGACTTGAACACTAGCCATGGGTCGGAGTAGACTTCCATCCAGCCATGGCTAGGAATCAGAAACAGCGCATCAAGACTCTTTTTCTCCAGCCCGTCGATTCGTACAGCCTGAGCGAGGTCGCTACGCTCACGGCGACGCCGGTTCGCAGGCTACGGCGCGAGGTCGCGACTGGCGATCGTGACGCGGCGAAGGTGCGCGGATTGTGGCGATTCACGTGGCGGCAGGCTGTGTGTGTCGCGCTGCAACGCTTCACGCTTGCGGAGATACATGATGCGCTCGGAGACGACGCGGGAGTCGTCCTGCCGCCTTTGCTGGCGCTCCGTAACGTGACCGTCCGCCTGCCTGAGTACATCGTCCGCGCGCTGGAAGTGATCGCCGCCGAGGACCGCACGACACTTGACGCCGCTCTAGGTTTCGAACTGATCGAGTTCGCCGGGGCGCACTCGGGACGGATGGAATCGAAGGTTCCCGGCTTCCGGGCGGCGTACCTCTTTCCTGCCCCTGCCTAAAAGTTGTTACATTTTCAAACGGCAAACTCCGTCACTACCAGACCCCGAGACCGCGAGACCCCCGCCCAGCCATGTGCTATATTCGCCTCCCCTTTTTCAGGTCGGGATTTTCCGCAGTTGTGGAAAAGCTGTGGATTTTCAGAAGGATAGACCCCGCCCGGCAGTGAATCTGCGACGATGAATCTATGGAAGCAAGTCCTCGATCGGCTCGAGCAAACCATTGACACGGCTCAGTATGAAACGTGGTTTGTCCCCACCCGTTTCCTCGCCCAGAAGGGCGATACGATCGATGTGAGTGTGCCGTCGCAGCGTTTCGTCAGCGAGATCCGCCAAAACTACGCCCAGCAGATCCGGGCCATCCTCGACGAGCTTTCGACCGATCATCTCAACCTTCACCTCGTCGCCGATACCGAGACCGGAGAGGGCATCGTCCTCCCCTCCGGCCCACCCTCGGCCGTCGATCTGCCCACCTCCATCTTCAACCCGGGATATCGGTTCGAGACCTTCGTCGTAGGCAAGTCGAACGAGCTGGCGTTTGCCGCATCGAAGTCGATCGCGGAAAACCCCGCCGGCTCGTTCAATCCGCTGTTCATCTACGGTGGTGCGGGGCTCGGCAAGACACATCTGATCCAGGCGATCGGACAGCAGCTTCGAGACAACAGGGCCGGCGCGAAGGTCGTCTATATGTCGGCGGATGCCTTCATCAACGAGCTCATCACCTCGATCCGCTACGACCGGATGCAACTGTTCCGTGACCGCTATCGCAAGGTCGACTCCCTCCTGCTCGACGACATTCAGTTCATGGCCGGCAAGGAGCGGACGCAGGAGGAGTTCTTCCACACCTTCAACGCGCTGTATGAGGCGCAGAAGCAAATCGTCTTTACCTCTGACGCGCCTCCGAAAGAGATCCCGACGCTGGAAGATCGCCTTCGTTCCCGCTTCGAGTGGGGTCTCATCGCCGACATCCAGCCACCCGACCTCGAGACCAAGGTGGCCATCCTCCGCAGGAAAGCGGAAGAGAAGAAGATCGATCTGCCGAACGACGCCGCTCTCTTCATTGCCGAGCGCGTGCGCACGAACATCCGCGAGCTCGAAGGTCTGCTCAACCGCGTCGTGGTCTACGCGTCGATGGCCGGCCGACAGGAGATCTCACTCGAGCTGACGAAGGAAGCGCTCAAGGAACTGCTGTCGAAAGACAACAAGCCGATCACGCCGCCGGAGATCGTCCGCGTCGTCGCCGCGCATTACGGCACCACGGTGACCAATCTCAAATCCAAATCGAACGCCCAGACCATCGCCTTTCCGCGCCAGGTGGCGATGTACATGTGCAAGCATCTGACGGATCTTTCGTACCCGGAGATCGGCCGTATCTTCAACAACAAACATCACTCCACGGTGATGTACTCGGTCGAAAAGATCGACGAGAAGATGCAGAACGACCCTCAGTTCGCGCGTGTGCTCGAAGGGCTGATGAAGCAGTTCCGATGATGCGCGGTTGCGAGGTAGCGAGGTTACGCGGTCTCGGGGCGGGAGTGCCTACGAAACCGCGAGACCGCGAGACCGCTTTCCACAACCTCTGCGGAAAGGTCCGTCGAAATCCTGCGGACAAAACCGGTTTCGTTTCGGGGCCGCGGTTCGGCTGCGGAAAACGGAAGAAATCTCCATCGATTTTCCGCACGGAAACCCGCAGTTTCACCGAGGAAGGAACTGCTATACTTTCGAAACCTTTGCAGCGTGATGCCGAGTTTTTCCGCACGCATCTACTGCCACTACCATTAAGAATAAAGACTTTGTTCTGAAGGAAGAGACATGGAGCTGACCGTCGCAAAAGCTGATCTTCAGAAAGAGCTGCAGCTTTGCCAGGGAGTCGTCGAAAAACGCTCGACGATTCCGATTCTCTCGAACGTGCTGCTCCGCGCGGAGGACGGCCGGCTGCAGATGGCCGCAACCGATCTCGATGTCACGATTCTCAGCTCCTGCCCGGCGCGCATCACCACCCCGGGTGGTGTGACCATCGAGGCCAAACGTCTCTTCGACATCGTCCGATCACTTCCGGACGAAGACGTTCACATCACACTGCAGGAGAACAACTCGCTTCTCATCGACTCCGGAACAGCCAAGTTCCGTCTCCTGGGATTGCCAGCCGAGGACTATCCGACGCTGCCGACCGTCAACGTCACGGAGTCGTACGACATCCCGCTCGACGAGCTGAAGACGATGGTCGCAAAAGTAAAGTTCGCCATCACGCATGAGGAGACCCGTTTCCAGCTCAACGGCGCTCTGCTCAAGGTGCTGCCGACAAAGATGGAGATGGTTGCCACCGATGGTCATCGCATGGCGTTGATCAACTTCCCTCAGGGCAGCAACGGCAAAGCCAAAGAGTTGACGATTCTCGTGCCGCGCAAGGCGATGGAAGAGATCATGCGACTCGAGCCGGGCGAAGACGGCACGGTGCGTTTCGGTGTATCGGAGAACCATCTCTTCTTCGAGGCGGCCGAGCGGCGTCTGCTGGCGCGGATGATCGACGTCAACTTCCCGAACTACATGGAAGTCATCGCCCGCGACAACGATCGCAAGGTGCTCGTCGACCGCGAGCGGCTGCTTGCGACGATCCGCCGTATTTCGCTCGTGGCAAACGAACGGACGCGCGCCGTGCGGTTCGACTTCGCGCCGGGGAAACTGACCGTTTCGTCGACGAACCCGGAGCTCGGTGACGCCCGTGAGACCGTCCCCATCGACTATGCCGGCAATCCCTTCTTCGTTGGCCTCAACGCCGCCTACGTGACCGACTTTCTGAGCGCCGTCGACACGCAGCAGGTATCGCTCGATCTGAAGGACGAGAACAGCCAATGCATCGGCCGCCCATCGTCGAACGACGCCGATCTGGCGTACGAATATCTGTACGTGGTCATGCCGATGCGTCTTACCGCTTGAGCCGGCACGGCCGGCAGCGTTGATTGCCCAAGGCTCGGCCAACAGTGGCGTCTGAATAGACCTCAGTGATTCTTCGCAGCCTTACAAGTCAGCACTTCCGCAACCTCATCTCCGACGAGGTTTCGTTTCACGATCAGGTCAACATCGTCGTCGGCCGTAACGGTCAGGGGAAGACCAACCTTCTCGAAGCGATCTACTTCCTGGCGACGACAAAGTCGTTCCGCACGGCGCGCGTAGCTAGCCTCTTTCAATTCGGATCGCCGAGCGTCTTTGTCTCCGGCCTGTTGCATCGCTTCGGAGTCGACAAGACGCTCTCGGTCGGGTTGGAGACCGGCGAGGTGAGGCGTCGCGCGCTGCTGATCAACGGCGAGCGCGTGGCACTCCCGGGGTACGTCAACACGATGAGCGTCTTCGCTTACTCGTCCGCGCGACTGGATATTCTTCGCGGCGCGCCGGAAGAACGGCGCCGTTTTCTCGATCGCGGCATCGCCAGTATCGACCCCTCCTATCTCGAAGCGGTCAGCCGTTACGGACGTGCTCTGCGTCAGCGCAACGCGCTTCTGGCGAGCGGCGACACGTCATCGCTCAACGCCTGGGATGCGGAGCTCGCCGCGGCGGCCGCTCCGATCCAGGAAGGAAGGAGCGCCTACACCGAGGCGCTCATCGGAGCGTTCGCGGAGATCGTTGCGGAGCACGGATACCACATCCGCAATCTTGCGATCGGCTACCGGCCGAGCGGCGTGGAAGCTCTTCCACGCATACGACGCGAGGAGTTGCGGGCGCGTATGTCGCTTGTCGGGCCGCAGCGCGATCTGCTCGAGTTTTCGGTCGACGGAAGGCCTGCCGCCGAGGTGTTGTCGGGAGGGGAGCAGAAGATGGTCGTCCTCTTCCTGAAATTCGCGAAACTGACTCTTTTCCGGCGTCGTTTTGATGAGCCCGCATTGTTTCTTCTCGACGATATCGATGCCGAGCTCGACCTCGAAATTCTCGAACAATTGCTCCTCAAACTGCCGTCCCGGACGCAGGTTTTTGCAACGTCTGCAAAGGAACGGTTCCTGCGGACGCTGGAGGCTGGACCACATCGGCGTTTAGTCATTGAAAATGGGCTGGTTACGTCGATCTCTGATTTGCCGTGAAACGTTCCGTGGAACGCAATATTCGCGGTATAATTCGACGTTCTCAATCGCGGCGTGCACCTCGCGAAAATGGCTCGTCGGGAGACGCGCCAACCTACCGCACAACCCAACGCTGGAAAGCAATTGAATGGCAGACGACTACACCACCGACGATAGCGAATACGAATCGTCCGAAATCACGCCGCAGACCCCCTCGATCGCGGGCGATTACACCGCGGAAGACATCAAAGTTCTCAAGGGGCTCGACGCCGTCCGCAAGCGCCCCGGCATGTACATCGGCGACACCGATGACATCACCGGACTGCATCACATGGTCTACGAAGTCGTCGACAACGCCATCGACGAGGCGCTGGCCGGCTACGCGAACAAGGTCCTGGTCACCATCCACACCGACAACTCGGTGACGGTCGAAGACAACGGCCGCGGCATCCCGGTCGATCTGCACAAGGAAGAGAATCGCTCGGCGGCCGAGGTCATCATGACCGAGCTGCACGCCGGCGGTAAGTTCGACAACAACTCCTACAAAGTCTCTGGCGGTCTGCACGGCGTCGGTGTTTCGGTGGTGAACTTTCTCTCCGAGTGGCTGGAGCTGGAGATTCATCGCGACGACTACATCTGGCGCCAGCGCTATGAGGGCGGTGTGCCGACGAAGGCGATCGTCCGCGGCGAGAAAACGGCGCAGCGCGGCACGCGCGTCACGTTCAAGGCCGATTCGTCGATCTTCTCCGTGACGGAGATGAACTTCGAAACGCTTTCGCAGCGTCTTCGCGAGCTGGCGTTCCTCAACTCCGGCGTCTTCATCGCCATCGCTGATGACCGCACCGAGAAAAAGCACGAGTTCTGCTACCAGGGCGGCATCGTCTCGTTCGTCAAGGACCTGAACAAGAACAAGGTTCCGCTGCACGACGATCCGATCTTCATCCGCGACGAGAAAGACGGCGAGGCCGTCGAGATCGCGCTGCAGTGGAACGAGGGATACACCGAGAACCTCTACTGCTTCACGAACACGATCAAAAACCTCGACGGTGGCACGCACCTGGTCGGCTTCAAGGCGGCGCTGACGCGGACGATGAACAAGTACATCGAGGCCTCGGGCATCCTGCAGAAGCTGAAGCTAAGCCTCGAGGGCGACGACATCCGCGAGGGGCTGAGCTGCGTGATCTCCGTCAAGATCCGCGACCCAAAGTTCTCCTCGCAGACGAAAGACAAGCTGGTCTCGTCGCACGTGAAGACGTGGGTCGAGCAGGTGGTCGGCGAGCGCCTAGGCGAGTTTCTGGAAGAGAACCCGAAGGAAGTCCGCCGCATCGTCGACAAGGTCATCGAGGCGGCCCGGGCTCGCGAAGCAGCACGCAAGGCGCGCGACCTCACCCGCCGCAAAGGGGCGCTCGATTCCGCCTCGCTGCCGGGCAAACTGGCCGACTGCCAGGAGCGCGATCCCCGCTTCTGCGAGATCTACTTCGTCGAGGGTGATTCGGCAGGCGGCTCGGCAAAACAGGGGCGCGACCGCCGCTTCCAGGCCATCCTGCCGCTCAAGGGGAAGATCCTCAACGTCGAGCGCGCACGTCTCGACAAGATGCTTTCCTCCGAGGAAATCCGGCTGATGATCACGGCCCTCGGCACAGGCATCGGCGCCGGCGATTTCGATATCGCCAAGCTCCGCTATCACAAGATCATCATCATGACGGACGCCGACGTCGACGGCTCGCATATCCGCACGCTGATCCTGACGTTCTTCTTCCGCTACATGCGCGAGATCATCGACCGCGGCTTTCTCTTCATCGCCCAGCCGCCGTTGTTCAAGGTGTCGCAGGGGAAAAAGGATTCGTACATCAAGGACGAAGGCGAGCTCTCGCGCTTCCTTCTGACGCGCGTTTCGGAGAGCGTGGAGATCACGCCGCAGGCCGGCCTCTCGCTCAAGGGCGATGCGCTGGTGAACATGATGCAGCGGATGGAGGAGTATCAGAGTCACGCCCGCAAGCTGCAGTCGCGCGGCGTTCCGCGTGAGGCTCTCGACGTGCTGTTCGCCGAGGGTTTCCTCGAACGCGGCGCCATGGGTGATTCGGACAAACTGGCGTCGCTGGCAAAGGCGCTCACGGCTCGCGGCTTCGAGCACGTCCGCTTGATGACCGACGAGGAGACCGAGACGCCGACGATCCAGTTCTCGGTCGGCGGCAACGGCACCGGCAAGAAAGTCATCATCAACAGCGAACTGCTTTCGACCTATGAGTACCGTCAGATGGCGAAGTCGTTCGAGCAGCTTTCCGCGTTCGGTCTGCCCCCATACACCTTGAAGCACAACGATGCCTCGGACGTCGTCATCACCATCGACGATCTGATCGAGCGCATTTACGACCTGGCCAAGAAAGGCCTGGCCATCAGCCGCTACAAGGGTCTCGGCGAGATGAATCCCGAGCAGCTCTGGGAAACGACGATGGATCCCGAGAAACGGCGTCTGTTGCAGGTCAAAATTGAAGACGGCGTCGGCGCCGAGGAGCTCTTCACGGTGCTCATGGGCGATCAGGTCGAGCCGCGGCGCGTGTTCATTCAGGACAACGCGCTGGAAGTGAAGAACCTCGATATCTAAATGAGCGACGACTTCGACTACACAACCCACAACGAGCAGCGCTTCCCCGTCAACATCGAAGACGAGATGCGCAAGTCGTATCTCGACTATGCGATGTCGGTCATCATCGGCCGCGCGCTGCCGGACGTCCGCGACGGTCTCAAGCCGGTGCATCGCCGCATCCTCTACGGGATGTACGAGCAGGGAAACACGGCCGGCAAGGCGTACAAGAAATCGGCACGCATCGTCGGCGACGTGATGGGTAAGTATCACCCGCACGGCGACTCCGCTATCTATGACTCCGTCGTCCGCATGGCGCAGGACTTTTCGATGCGCTACCGCCTAGTCGACGGGCAGGGTAACTTCGGCTCGGTCGACGGCGACAATCCCGCGGCCATGCGTTACACCGAGGTCCGGCTCACGCGCCTCGCCGAAGAGTTGATGCGCGATGACATCGACAAGGAAACGGTCGACTTCATCCCGAACTACGACGGTACGGAGAGCGAGCCGTCGGTGTTGCCTGCCAAGTACCCGAACCTTCTGGTCAACGGCTCGTCAGGTATTGCCGTCGGCATGGCCACGAACATCCCGCCACACAATCTTGGCGAAGTGATCGACGCCTGTCTCATGGTGATCGAGAACCCGCACGCGACCGTCAAAGAACTGATGAGCGTGATGCCGGGGCCCGATTTCCCGACCGCCGGTTTCATCTTCGGCATCGAGGGGATCTACGAGGCCTACAACACCGGCCGCGGCATCATCCAGGTGCGCGCCCGCGCCGCCATCGAGGCGATGAAGAAGGGCGACCGCGAGCAGATCGTCGTGACGGAGATTCCGTACATGACGAACAAGAAACGGCTCCTCGAGAAGATCGCCGAGCTGGTTCACGACAAGAGGATCGAAGGCATCTCCGATCTGCGCGACGAATCCGATCGCGAGGGGATGCGCATCGTTATCGAGTTGAAGCGCGATGCCATCGCCGAGGTCGTGCTCAACAACCTGTATCGCAACACGCAGATGCAGACGACGTTCGGCATCATCTTCCTGGCCATCGTCAACAACCGGCCGGAGGTGATGGACCTCCCGACGCTGCTCCATCACTTCGTCGAGCACCGGAAGGAGATCGTCGTCCGCCGGACGCGCTTCGATCTGCGCAAGGCCGAAGAGCGCGCCCATATCCTCGAAGGGTTGGTCAAGGCGCTGGACATCCTCGACGCGTTGATCGCCTTCATCCGCAGCAGCCGCACGCCGCCCGAGGCGAAGAGCGGTTTGATCGAGCGCTGGCAGTTCAGCGACGTGCAGGCGCAGGCAATCCTCGACATGCGTTTGCAGCGTCTGACCGGCCTGGAGCGCGAGAAGATCATCGCCGAGTACGAAGAGGTGCAGGCCACGATCCGCCGTCTGCGCGAGATCCTCGGCTCCGAGACGCTGGTTCTCGGGATCATCGGCGCCGAACTGCGCGACATCAAGGAAGCCTATGGCGACGAGCGCCGCACGGAGATCGTCCCGCAGGCCAGCGACATCACCATCGAAGACATGATCGCCGACGAAGACATGGTCATCACCGTGTCGCGCGGCGGGTACATCAAGCGCTCGCCGCTGTCGCTTTACCGAGCACAAAGGCGCGGCGGCAAAGGCCGCATCGGCATGCAGACGAAGGAAGAGGACATCGTCGAGCATCTCTTCGTGGCCAGCGCCCACTCGTATGTTCTGGTTTTCACCGATCGCGGACGGCTCTACTGGATCAAGGTGCATCAGATCCCCGAGGTTGCCTCCAACGCGCGCGGCAAAGCCATCGTGAACCTGCTGACGGTCGAACAGGGCGAGAGCGTGCGTGCTCTTCTGACCGTTCGCGACTTCAATGACGCCAAGTACGTGGTCATGGTCACGCGCGCCGGCAAGATCAAGAAGACCGAGCTGACGGCGTTCTCGAACGTCCGCGCCAACGGCATCATCGCCATTGACATCAACGAAGGCGACGACCTTTACGCCGTGCGCCTCTCCCAGGGTGACGACGAGATATTCATCGGTACGCACGACGGCATGGCCATCCGCTTCAACGAGAACGGCGTCCGTCCGATGGGCCGCGGCGCCGCCGGCGTGAAAGGGATCTCTCTTCGAGAAGGAGACTACGTCGTCGAGATGGACGTTCTCCCTGCTTCCGGCGAGGCTGCTCCGGAGCCGCTGGCCGAGGGCGAGGAGCCGGAGATCGTCGAAAGCGAGCCGGAAGGCGACGACGCCGAGATCATCGCATCCGACGAACGCGGCCAGGTGCTGACGATCACGGAAAAGGGCTTCGGCAAGCGCACGCCGGTCTCCGCCTACCGCCTGCAGTCGCGCGGCGGCATCGGTGTCACGAACATCAAGACCACCGACAAAAACGGCAAGGTGGCTGGTATCTCCTATGTCTTCGAGGACGATCAGGTGCTGTTGATCACCGAACAGGGGATGATCATCCGCACGAACGTCGCCGACATCCGCTCGATCGGACGGAACACGCAGGGCGTTCGCGTCATCAACATCGACGAGAACGATCTCGTGGTCGCCGCCGTGAAGCTGGTCGACAAAGACGAAGGGGATGACGAAATCCCGGCCGGCGATTCTGAAGGTCCTGACGAATCTCCTGATGACGACACGATTCACTGAGTGGATGCCGACGTACAATCAGGCATGCATAAAATCTCGCGCGAGCGCGTGACGCAGCTCGCGCGCGACCTTCTGGAAGCGATGACGCGCACGAAGGCCGTCGCGCTTCTGAAGGAACGTGAAGTCGTCCGCCAGTCGATCGCCCACGCGCTGGCCGACGAGCTGAAGCGCGAGGAAGAGCGCGAGGACAACGTCCGCCGCCGCATCGCCACGATGAAGAAGCCGCCGGCCGCGCGCTCCCGCGAGTACGAGATGCTCTTTACCCAGTTGATGGAAGAGGAGTATCTCCGCGAGGGGCTCGATAACTGATTCCGCGTTACACCTGCAACAACGCCCGCAGCCGCTCGGGATCCGCTGTCGGTTCCAGGCACATGTAAGCCTCGCAGACGTATGCGAGCACGCGCTCTGCCGGGCGGTCCCGCATCAAAGGGAGGCCGGCCGCGCCGTTTCCGGCGACCAGGACGCGATGAGGAAGATACTCTTCGCCGGCGATCCTCCGGAGTGTGCGGAATATCGCATCATCAACTGGGCCGGTGATCGCGATCTCCTTCGGCTGCCCCGCGCGCCATTCAGCAACGCCGAGGAGAAGGCCGAAACCGGATGGATACCGCTCAGCCAGCGGCGCGATCGCCTCCAGTGTCTTCGTCGCCGCAACCGCGTACCGTTCCTCTCCGAAGAGGAGAGCGAGGCGGAGAAGGACATCGGCCGCAACGGAGTTGCCTGAAGGCGTGGCATTGTCGAATAGGTCTTTCGGACGCGTGATCAGCGTTTCGTGATCGCTCGGCGTGTCGAAGAATCCGCCGTTCTGCTCGTCCACAAACCGCTCGAGGATCTGATCAGCCAACTGGCGTGAGGCATCGAGGTAGCGCCGCGCGTGCGTGGCCTCGTAGGCAAGCGCCAGTCCCCATGCCACTCCGCTGTAGTCCTCGAGCAGCCCGGGAATCTTCGGTGTACGCATCAAGCGCCCGTCGACGATGCGCGTCATCAGAAAGTCAGCGTTGCGGCGGACGACGTCACGATAGCCGTCGCGGTCGAACGCCACCGCTGCTTCGGCGAATGCGGCCAGCATCCAGCCGTTCCATCCAGTCAGGATCTTTTCATCACGCGCCGGCCAGACGCGCTGCGCGCGGACGCCGTACAGCTTGCACTTGCCACGCGACGAGATTTCGCCGAGGCGATCGAGCGAAACACCGAGATCGGTCGCCACCGCCACTGGATCGCGCGGCACGTTGAGGATGTTGTGGTCCTCCCAATTGCCGCCGTCGGTGATGTCGTAGAGCGCGCAGAAGATCCGCCCTTCTTCCTCGCCGAGAATCGCCATCACCTCGGCGCGCGACCAGACGTAGAACTTTCCCTCTTCCCCCTCGCTATCGGCATCCTGCGTCGAGTAGAACCCCCCCTCGGGCGAGGTCATCTCGCGCTCGACGTACCCGAGGATCTCGTGCACGACCCGGGCAAAAAAGGGGTCCTTCTTCCACTGCCAGGCGCGTGTGTAGAGGCGCGCCAGGAGTGCGTTGTCGTACAACATCTTCTCGAAGTGCGGGACGAGCCAGTGGGCGTCGACGGAGTATCGATGGAAGCCGCCGCCGATCTGGTCGTACATCCCGCCGTGCGCCATCTTCGTCAGCGTGTTGGTGATGATGCCCTCGAGCTCCCGCTCCTTCGTTCGCCACGCCACCTGCATGAGGAAGTCGAGCGACATCGACGGCGGAAACTTCGGCGCGCCACCGAAACCGCCATTGACCGCGTCGTAACTCTGCGCGATGCGGGCAGCCGCCCGATCGAGCGCCGTGTGCTCGAGTGCACCACCTCCCTGGAACTTGACCGTGCTCAGACTTCGAATCACCTCGGCCGACGCCGCTTCGACGTCCGTCCGCCGCTCACGGTAGGTATGCGCCACGTGCTCGAGCACGCGCCGGAAGCCCGGCATGCCATGCCGGTCATCGGGCGGAAAGTAGGTCCCGGCGTAGAACGGCGCGCCGGCCGGCGTCAGGAACATCGACATCGGCCACCCGCCGTGGCCTGTCATCATCTGTACTGCTTCCATGTAGATCGAGTCGACGTCCGGCCTCTCCTCGCGGTCGACCTTGATCGAGACGAAGTTCTCGTTCAGGACGGCGGCGATGTCGTCGTTCTCGAAAGACTCCCGCTCCATCACGTGGCACCAGTGGCACGCCGAGTAGCCGATCGATAGAAACACTGGCTTGTCCTCGGCGCGCGCCCTGGCGAAGGCCTCGTCGCTCCAGGGATACCAATCGACAGGGTTGTGAGCGTGCTGGAGCAGGTAGGGGGACGTTTCGTGCGCGAGGCGGTTGGTCATGCTTTCAGAGTCTATGCCGACGAGAGGCCGCTACGCCTTCGGGTGCGCCTTCCTGTACACGGCGATCAACTGGAAGTCGTTGAGGTGGGTGTACTTCTGGGTCGTGGAGAGGGAGACGTGGCCGAGCAACTCCTGGATCCCGCGAAGATCGGCGCCGGCGTTGAGCAGATGCGTGGCGAAGGAGTGACGCATCGTGTGAGGCGAGATGCCGGCGCGCAAGGAGGCCTTGCGCACGTAGCGGTCAAAAAGGCGCCGGACGCTGCGCGTGGTGATCCGCTCGCCGCGATAGTTCACGAAAAGCGCCGGCTCTTCGATGTTGGAAACCAGATCGCCGCGAGCGGCGAGCCACGCTCGGATCGACTCTTCCGCTTTGGAACCGAAGGGCACGATGCGCTGCTTTGAGCCCTTGCCACGTACCTTCACCAGCCGTGCGCGCAGCTCGACGTCCTCGATGTCGATGCCTACGAGCTCGCTGATGCGCAGCCCCGAGGCGTAGAGAACCTCCAGAAACGCGCGATCGCGGATGCCGAGCGTGGTCGACGTATCGGCCTGTTCGAGAAGCAGCACGACGTCGGACGGCTGCAGCACGGAGGGAAGATGCTTTTCCCGCTTCGGTGTGGCAACGCTGCGGGCCGGATTCATTTCAACCGCCTCTTCGCGCATCAGATACTTGAAGAACGACCGCAACGCCGAGAGTTGCCGTGCCGCCGACGAGCGCGCCAGCTTGCGGCGCGCCAGGAACGCCAGATACGAACGGACGGTAAGGTGATCGACCTTCTTCAGGTCAAGCTGATCGCGCCCGAGAACGAAGTAGTCGTTGCAGAGGAACGTGATGAACTGCTCGAGGTCCATCCGGTAGGCGGAGATGGTGTTGGGCGAGGCGTTCTTCTCGTAGGTGAGATAGTCGAGAAAGTCTCCGATTTCGTTCTGCACGCCCGCCCTCCCAACGACGATGATACGCCCTGCAATAACAATTCGGCGTTGTGCCTGCGGCAAAGCGCGTGCTGGGTTCGCTCCCCCGGAGGCTGTCCATGTCAGACGAAACTGCGACACGGCCGGGAATCTGCCAGTGAAAAGCCGCAAGCGCGTCTCGGCATCATGCATGATCCCTCAGAGATGCCGGCACTTCTCCATAAGCTCAATTACACGTACGCCGACTATCTCGGGTTCGAGGCGTCGAGCAACGTCAAGCACGAGTTCCTCGGCGGCCAGATTTACGCGATGGCGGGTGGCACGCCCGAACACGCAGCGCTCGCGGCGGCCGCCATCACATTGCTAGGCCCTCAACTCCGCGGCGGCGAGTGCCGTCCGTACAATTCCGATCTGCGTGTTCGCACACCCACCGGTCTTACAACGTACCCCGACGTCACGATCGTCCGCGGGCCACGTGAGATCGATGGCATTGACCCGTTGGCCATCACGAATCCGACGCTCATCGTGGAAGTCCTGAGCCGCAGCACCGAGGAGTACGATTCGGGCGACAAGTTCGAGCACTACAAGGCTTTCCCGTCCCTGCGTGAGTACGTGCTCGTCTCTCACCGCGAGCGCTCCGTGGAGGTCAGGTCGCGCGGAGAAGATGGTTGGCGAACGACTGTCGTTCACGACGGTGCGATCGCAGAGCTTTCGATCGGCGCACGGCTCGACGTCCGCGAGCTCTACGATGCCGCAGCAGAGCCGTCTGCGTAGTGCTCATCGCGTCGTCAAGCGTTTGCAACGCGCCGTTGCGCCTGCGGCACAGCGCGTGCTAGGTTCGCTCCCCCCGGAGGCTGTCCATGTCAGACGAGACCGCAATCCTCAAGAAGACCCCTCTCAACGCTGTCGAGCACGAGCTCGGCGGGAAGATGGTTGATTTCGGGGGGTGGGAGCTGCCGGTGCAGTTCAACGGCATCCTCGAGGAGCATGCGGCGGTTCGCGAGCATATCGGGTTGTTCGATGTCTCGCACATGGGCGAGGTGACGGTCAAAGGGCCGGAAGCGCTGGCGCTCTTGCAGCGGGCTACATGCAACGACGTCTCGAAGCTCGAGAACGGCCGCGCGCAGTACAACGGGCTGCTGTATCCGACGGCCGGATTCGTCGACGACATCCTCATCTACCAGAACGCGCCCGACGATTTCTTCATCGTCGTCAATGCATCGAACACCGATAAGGACTACGAGTGGATCGCCGACGTGGCGAAAGGGATGGACGTCGACGTCCGCAACGTCAGCGCCGACTACGCCCAGCTTGCGCTGCAGGGTCCTGAGGCGGAGCGGCTCCTGCAGCCGATGACCGACGTCGACCTCGCTCCGATGAAGTACTACCGTTTCGGTACCGGGACCGTCGACGGCGTGCCGGCGATCGTTTCCCGCACCGGCTACACCGGTGAGGATGGGTTCGAGATCTACGTCGCCCCCTCCGAGGGACCGCGCATCATGCGCAAGCTGATCGACGCCGGCGCGAAGCCGTGCGGCCTCGGCGCGCGCGACACGCTCCGGCTCGAAGCGAAGATGGCTCTCTACGGCAACGACATCGACGAAACCACCACGCCGCTCGAAGCAGGCCTGGGATGGATCGTCAAGGTCGACAAGGGCGACTTTTTCGGCCGCGATGTGCTGCAGCGTGAGAAGGCCGAGGGGCCACGGCGGAAGCTGGCCGGATTCGAGATGGCCGACCGCGGAATCGCCCGCCACGGGTATCCGATCGTCGACGGAAGCGAGGAGATCGGCGTCGTCACCAGCGGCACGCACTCGCCGACATTGAAAAAAGCGATCGGACTCGCATATCTTCCGCTCGACAAATCGGTGCCCGGCGCGGAATTCATGGTCCTCATCCGTGGAAAAGAAGCGCGGGCGCGCGTCGTTCCCACGCCATTCTATAAGCGCGCGAAGTGACGAAGGAGCCAGCCATGACACCTGAAGACAGCAGGTACGCCAAGAGCCACGAGTACGTTCATCCCGAGGCGGGCGACACGGTCGTCATCGGTATCACCGACTACGCGCAGAAGGAGCTCGGCGACGTCGTCTTCGTCGAATTGCCGGCCGTCGGAACCGAGCTGGAGCTCGGCGACGAGTTCGGCAGCATCGAATCGGTCAAGGCCGTGTCTGAGCTTTTCTCGCCTGTCACGGGCGAGGTCATCGAGATCAACGAAGCGCTCACCGACAAGCCGGAGCTCGTCAACACGGACCCCTACGGCGACGGCTGGATGATGAAGATGCGGCTGAGCGTCCCCGAGGAGGTCGACGAGATGATGACCGCCGAGGAGTACGAAGAGTACGTCGAGAAAGAGTCGGCGCACTGAAGGGCTGAAAAGCTGAATGTTCAATGTTGAATGTCGAATGTTCAATGTTGAATGTTGGGTCTCGCACCACTCCGCTTTCCATTCAACATTCAACACTGAACATTCAACATTGAACATTTCGCCTTTCTGATGACCCTGCCCGATCCTCTAACCGATCAACATCGCTACATCTCCAACGCCTCGCAGGACATCAGCGAGATGCTCGAGGTCATCGGCGTCGATTCGATCGACCGCCTCTTCGAGACGATTCCTGACGACGTCAAGTTGACCGAGCTCCTCGACATCCCCGGCCCCTGGTCGGAGATCGAATCGCGGCGTTGGTTCCGCGCGCTGGCTGCGAAGAACAAGAGCGCGGCGGATCACGTCTCGTTTCTCGGCGGCGGCGCCTACCTGCACTACCAGCCGGCCTGCATCGATCAACTGCTTCTGCGGGCGGAGTTCCTCACCTCGTACACCCCCTACCAGCCCGAGGTCTCGCAGGGAACGCTGCAGTCGATCTTCGAATACCAGACGCACCAGTGTCTTCTGACCGGACTCGACGTCGCGAATGCCTCGCTGTATGACGGCTCCACGGCGCTCTGCGAGGCGGTGCTTCTTGCCGAGCGCGTCGTGCGCAAGCGGAAGAAGGTCGTGATCGCGAAGTCGGTCCACCCGCAGTACACCGAGACCGTCCGCACGTACGTGCAGAACCTCGGATACGAGATCGTCGAAGTCGGCTGGACGAATGACGGCCGGATCGATACGGCAGCGTTGCGCGACGCGTGTTCGAGCGATGTCTTCGCCGTCGCCATCCAGTCGCCGAACTTCCTAGGTGTCATCGAAGACTACGACGCGATCGCAACGATCGCCGATGCCGCCGGCGCGGTGAAGATCGCCGTCATCGCCGAGGCGACGTCGCTCGGAATCCTCACGCCGCCCGGTGCGCATGGCTTCGATATCGCCGTGGGCGAGGGACAGGCGTGGGGAGTGCCGACGCAGTACGGCGGACCGTTCGTAGGATTCATGGTCGTCAAGGACGCGCTGAAACGGCATATGCCGGGACGCCTGGTCGGTGAGACCGTCGACGTCGATGGCCGCCGCGCCTACGTGCTCACGCTGGCCACGCGCGAGCAGCACATCCGCCGGGGAAAGGCCACGTCGAACATCTGTACGAACGAGGCGCTGATCGCACTGGCCGCGAACATGTACCTCTCGCTGATGGGCAAGGAAGGTCTGCGCGAGGTCGGCCAGCAATGCGTGCAGAAGACGGCGTATCTGCGCGCGCAACTGAACAGGATCGGCTCGGTGTCGCTGCCTTTCAGCGGACCGGTCTACAACGAGTTTGCGGTGCGCACGCCCTTCCCCGCCGCGGAGATCCTGGCAGATCTGGAGCACGAGAAGATCCTTGGCGGGATTCCGCTGGGGCAGTTCTACGACGGCTTCGAGAACGACTTTCTCGTCGCCGTCACGGAGCTCCACACGCGCGAACATCTCGATCACTTCGTGGCCGTGCTGACGGCGGCGATCGCGAGGGAGCGGCGATGACGACGATACCCGCTCCTTCGGAACGACTCCTGATCTTCGAGCACTCGAAGCGCGGCCGTAAGGGCTACCGTCTTCCGGCGCTCGACGTCCCGGAGGCGAGCGATGCGCTGCCGGCCGCGCTGATGCGGAGTGAGATCGAGGACGAAGTCGAAGTCTCCGAGGTCGACGTCATCCGGCATTTCACGCGGCTGTCGAAGCTCAACGTCTCCATCGATGCGGGTCTCTACCCGCTCGGCTCGTGCACGATGAAGCACAACCCGCGTCTCAACGAAGAGATCGCGCGCACCCCGGGATTCGCGTTGTCGCATCCGCTGCAGCCCGATCATCAGGTGCAGGGCAACCTCTCGCTGCTCTGGCACATCGAGCAGACGCTGATGGAGATCTTCGGCATGCCGCGGGTAACGCTCCAGCCGGTCGCGGGAGCGCACGGCGAGCTCACGGGCATCCTGATGGTGCACAAAGCGCTGGCGAAGAGCGGGAACGCGCGCAAGTACATCCTGATCCCCGATTCCGCGCACGGCACGAACCCGGCCTCGGCGGCATTCGCGGGCTACGAGATCAAAGAGCTCAAGTCGAACAGCCGCGGGACGGTTGATATCGACACACTTGCCGCCGCGGTGACCGAAGACGTCGCCGCGCTGATGATCACGGTGCCGAACACGCTCGGCGTTTTCGAGACCGACATCAAGCGATTCGCCGGCATCCTTCATGAGAAGGGCGCCTACCTCTACTGCGATGGCGCGAACCTGAACTCGTTCGTCGGTATCGCCCGCCCCGGCGACATGGGGATCGACGTCATCCACTCGAATCTGCACAAGACGTTTTCGACGCCTCATGGCGGCGGCGGCCCGGGAGCGGGACCGGTCGGTGTATCGCAGCGGCTCGTGCCGTACCTGCCGACGCCGACGGTCGAACGCCGCGACGACGGGACGTTCTACCTCGACCATGGTCATCCCGATTCCATCGGCCGCGTCCGCGCGTTCAACGGCAATTTCAACGTGCTGGTCCGAGCGCTCACCTATATGCGCTCGATGGGTCCGGATGGTCTGCGCCGGATCGCCCAGATCGCCGTGCTCAATGCGAACTACATTCGAGCCCGCCTTCGCGGCTCGTATCACCTTCCCTACGACGCGCCGTCGCTTCACGAGGTCGTCTTCAGCGATAAGCTGCAGACGGCGAAGGACGTCCACACGCTCGACATCGCCAAGCGGCTGATGGACTACGGATTCCACCCGCCGACGATCTACTTCCCGCTGATCGTGGCCGGCGCACTGATGATCGAGCCGACCGAGAGCGAGCCGAAGGAAGAGCTGGACGCCTTCTGCGACGCCATGATCGCCATCGCCCGCGAGTGCGAGGAACGCCCGGAGCTGGTGCGCAGCGCGCCGCACACGACGCCAGTACGGCGGCTGGACGAAGCGCGGGCGGCGAGGCAGCCTGTACTGCGTTGGCGCCGCGGCTGACGCCGCTGCGCCAACGCGTTGTCTGCGGCTTCGCCGCGTTGTCGGTTGTCTGCGCTGCGGCGCGTGGCCGCTCTTAATGATTGCTCGCGGCATCAACCACTACCAGACTCAGCCACCACCAACTCCGCGTCCTGAATCCCTGACCACGCGCGCCGCAGCGCGCAGATAACCGACAACGCGGCGAAGCCGCAGACAACGCGCGAAGCACAGTAAAGTAAACTCACTCTCTGTGCGTCCCTACGACGACGAAGATCCCGACGACTTCGACAAGACGCTTTCCGTGCGCCGACTGCCGGAGTCCGTCACCACGTTTTCCGACAAACGGACTACGCAGGACCGGCGCGGGCAGTCGCAGTCGCGCATTCTCTTCACCACCGTCGTCGTCATCGCCATCCTCTACCTGGCGAGGCCGGTCTGCGTTCCGATCGCGCTGGCCATTCTTTTCGCGTTTCTGCTGACGCCGATCGTCACGCTGCTCGAACGGACTCCCCTTCGCCGCACTGGCGCGATCGTCCTTTCCCTCACGCTCATCGTGACCGGCCTCGGGTTCGGCGGATGGTGGCTGTATCAGCAGTTCAACGACGTGGCCAAGGAGTTTGCTGACGCGGCCACGAGCGGGAAAATCGAAAAGCAGCTCAGTTTTCTGAAACGGACCAAGGGCGGCACGTTTGCGCTGGTCGAGAGGACGCTTCAGCGCGTCACCGAGGCGACAGCCGACAAACAGGAGAAAGCCGACCTGAAAGTGCGGGTCATTCCGGACCGAAAGGGCTTCGCCGACCGCTACAAAACGCTTGCGCCGACGATCGAGCTCGTCGCGGCCGCCTTCCTCGTCGTCGTCCTGGTCTTTTTTCTATTGCAGGACCGCGAACAGTTGCGGGACAAGATGCTGCGGCTGGCCGGCCGCGCCCATCTCACGGTTACCACGCAGGCCATCGGCGAGACATCGGATCGCATCAGCCGCTACCTGCTGACCATCGCGTTGCTCAACGTCTGCTTCGGCGTTCTCGTAGGCTTCGGCCTCTTTCTTCTGAAAGTGCCGCATGCGCCGCTGTGGGGCGTGCTGGCCGGCCTGTTCCGTTTCATCCCGTACGTGGGTGCGGTGCTGAGCGCGGCGCTGCCTACGTTCCTCTCGATTGCGGTCTTTCCGAACTGGTACGTGCCGCTGGCTGTGATGGGGCTTTTCGTCTTGACCGATCAGCTCATCGGTGGGTTCATCGAGCCGATCGTGGTCGGACATCGCGTCGGTGTCTCACCGATCGCGCTCCTGGTCTCCGCGATTTTCTGGGGATGGCTGTGGGGACCGGTGGGACTGCTGCTGGCGACGCCGATCTCCGTCTGCCTGACCGTCGGCGGCGAGTTCATCCCCGCGCTGCGCATCTTCTCGATCATGTTCGGCGCCGAGGATCCGCTCGAAGGGTACCTCAGCTTCTACAACCGTCTGCTGCTGCGCGACCGCACCGGAGCCATCGCCATCGCCGACCGGCACGCGGAGAGCGACACGATGGAGGAGATGTTCTCCGACCTCTTCATCCCGACGCTGACGTTCGCGCAGGAGGAGCTGGACCGCAAACGGATCACGTCGGCGAACGATCACTTCATCAAGGATGTGATCCGCGAGCTGATCATCCGCTACGGCGACCGCAACGCCGGCGTTCCCGATCCCGAGCGCCACATCGTCGCCGTTTCCGTTGCCGGCGAGCGTCTCTCCCTCGGCACCTTGATGCTGACACAACTGCTGCGCGAGGAAGGCTTCTCGATCGACTACTTCACCGACCTCCCCGACCAGGAGCTTCTCTCCTTCATCGGCGAGGTGATGCCGGAGGCGGTCTTCGTCTCCTGCACGAACCAGGACCATCTGCAGGCAGGCCACGGATTGCTGCAACTTCTGGCCGCCACCTTCCACGATCTGACGATCGTCGCCGGCGGCTCGGCGTTCGCCCGCGACCGCGCGAAAACGCTCTCCGCGGGCGCCACATACGTTCCCACGACGCTCACCGAGGCAAAGGAAGACTTCCTGACCCGGCGCAAGGCGGCACGGCGGAAGTCCTCCCGGTCGATCACGTTCAGCGGAACGAGGTTCCGTGTGCCGCCGTCCGCGTAGCGCGCAACGGGGGACTCGAAGTCGCTAACGAAAGGTCAGTGGTCATTACCGAGGGACTCGAAGGCGCTAACGAAGGGCTCGAAGGCGCTAACGAAGGACTCGAATGCGCTAACGAAGGACTCGAATGCGCTAACGAAGGACTCGAAGGCGCTAACGAAGGACTCGAAGGCGCTAACGAAGGACTCGAAGGCGGTAACGTAGGGACTCGAATGCGCTAACGTAGGGACTCGAAGGCACTAACGAAGGACTCGAATGCGCTAACGAAGGACTCGAAGGCGCT